>OFEU01000101.1_pt1 | contig 112953 bp, 104 predicted proteins | sample 1521221 | NCBI WGS metagenome assembly OFEU01 (sample SAMN03766357, study PRJEB24113) | microbial mat metagenome | isolation source: enrichment culture HLUCC-O from microbial mat sample contains cyanobacterium... | reverse complement strand
GCTCGATGTGATCGTTGATCGAGGCATCCTTTTCGATAAAGGTGTCCGATGACGGCACATAGGCTTCCGGCTGATAGTAATCGTAGTAGGAAACAAAGTACTCGACGGCGTTGTCGGGAAAAAACGCCTTGAATTCTCCGTACAGCTGGGCGGCCAACGTTTTATTGGGCGCCATGACGATCGTTGGGCGCTGCTGCTGCTCGACGATATTGGCCATGGTAAAGGTTTTGCCGGACCCCGTAACGCCGAGCAATGTTTGGTGGGCAAGCCCCGACTCAAGACCGCCGATCAAACCTTTTATAGCATTGGGCTGATCCCCTGCGGGCTTAAATTTTGACTGCAACCGGAATTCCTTGCTCATCATCGCTCCTGTCGGGGTAAGACGAGCTACTCGGTGCTCGTCGTAATATCCACGGTAGAATGGGTCATCAACCGCTGGATGGGGCAGCGGTGGCTGATATCTTCAAGCCTAGCGCGCTGCTCAGGATCATCAATGCCGTGGAACGTCAATATGACAGCCAACTTGTAGACGCCTTTCCTTTCCTGACTATCATCGCGCTGCACCCTGACGGTAATGCCTTCCAAAGGCCATTGCTTGCGTTTGGCGTACATTTGTACCGTGATCGCCTTGCACGTACCCAACGCAATATCGAAGTAGTCATGGGGGTCCGGGGCACTGCCTTCCCCCCCGACAACGGGCGGCACATCGGCATACATATCCTCCCAACCGTCTACTTCTACGCGCTGGCGGAAAATGCGGTTGCGTTCACTGATCACGGTAATGGGCTTGTGCATCATATTACCTTTATGCCGAGGTTGAGTTTTTCAACGGCCTTGATGAGCGCCTCGCGTTTTACCCGACCGTCTATTTCGGCGCCGTAGCGGCCAACTTCGGCACTGTCCACGCCATCAAGCATCATCAACGCAGTGGTAATCTGGTTGACTTGCTCGGCGGATTTAACACCGTGAAAGGTTAATGATTGCTGTGCCATCGCGCTGGGCTCCCTCATTACGACTGCAGTATATCGCCACAGGCCATCGCCAACCGAAGTGGCTCGCCAAGTGCGCTGGTTTCGCCCTATGCAAAACTGATACAGACAAATGAGTCTAGCATGCAGCATGTACCTTGCAATCGCTGCCTACTGCCCACACGTTAAACATTATTGATTTATATTCTTTATTAGGAGTTGTCATTGTGATCGTTCCCTCATTCGACACTCTCAACAGCGGTGTATGGCTTAACCACCTAGCCGCGTTAGACGTGAAAGGTGTCGACGCTGAGAAATTTCTACAGGGACAAACCAGCACTCAGGTTAGCCTCGCAGACGGCCGATTTGCTCCCCTCACCTGCTTCTGCACCCCGAAAGGGCGCATGCTGGCAAATGCTCAGCTGATGAAAATCGGTGACGCTCACTATCGCCTTTTGCTCAGCGCGTCGCTGCTGGAAACTCTGGCCAGTCACTTAAAAAAATTTGCTGCCTTCTATAAAGCTGAGTTAACCCCACTTCCTGAGCTCTCGCTGATTGGAGCAGGTGAAAATGCTCGCTCGATCGCGCAAGCGCTAGGTTTAACCCTGCCCACCGCGCCTGGGACTCACTTCACCAATGAGCACGCCAGCGTACTTTGTTACCCGGGCGACACGCCGCGCTGGCTATTCTGCCTGGAAGACAACGCCGACATCTCAGCGCTGGATGATGATGCAGGCCGGGCGGCCTGGCAGTTGGCTGACATACGAAGCGGCCTCGCGTGGCTGACCGATGCACAGCAAGACCACTTTTTGCCGCAGATGCTTAACTGGGAAGCACTGGGAGGTATCAGCTTTAAAAAAGGCTGTTACACCGGTCAGGAAGTCGTTGCCCGCGCCCACTTCCGTGGCCAGGTAAAAAAACGCCTGGTGCGCGCCGAGCTGACAAACGCGACTGCGCCAGCAACCGGGGAGACTATCGTCAACGAAACCGACAAGGGCGTTGGCGAAGTCGTCACCAGCGCTTTTAGCGAAACAGGCAATATTGAGCTTCTGACCGTCATGAACACCAAGGTAATGGACGAGGCAATGCCCGTTTATCTTGGGGAAGCACGCTTGACACTACTCGACCTTCCCTACCCTATTGAGCGGCTCGACCCTGAGCAGCTCGCCATGGGCCTGGCTAATTAACCGCAGGTAGGCAAGCGAAACATGCGGGCAGCATTAGCGCTACTAATCGCGGCGACATGCTCGCATGTTTGGCCGCGTAATCCGGCCACTACCTTGCACACGTCGCTCACTCGGCAAGGCTCATTGCGTTGGCCTTGATAGCCGCTCAATGGCATGTCCGGGCTATCCGTTTCCAACACAAAGCTGTCATCGGGCAATGCCTTGATAACGCGTTGCAGCCGTTTTGCCCGCCGATAGGTTGCCGCACCGCCAAGACCCAGCACATAACCGAGATCCACAAATTTTTTGGCCTGTTCGTAAGACCCGGCAAAGGCGTGGATCAGACCAGCTCTGGCAAGCGCGCGTTGGCGAAGCCGTTTGGCGACGGTATCGTTGGCTTTGACACAGTGCACGACGATGGGCAATCCATGTTGCTTGGCCAGCGTTAATTGGGCATCAAAATAATCCCACTGCGCGGCGAGCGTATCGTCAAAGCGACCATCGATTCCGCATTCGCCCACCGCGACGAGTTCGGGATGCTCACTCAATACGCTATCTAATTGGTTGATATCTTGCTCGCGGTGCTCCGCTATGAAGTAGGGATGAAGGCCAGCGCAGACGCTAATATCAGCCCGGCACTGGCCCAATGCCAGCACGCTTTGCCAGCGGGCTCGCGTGGTGCCTGGCACGATAAAATGCTTAACGCCCACGCCTCTTGCGGCTTCGATGACCGCATCGCGGTCTGGATCGAAAGCTGCAAAATCAAGATGGCAGTGGGCATCGATCAGCATGTTCGCCTCGTGATGGCAAGGCGAGCGATTAGTGTTCACGTGTCGGCTGGAAGCGGACCTCAGGCCAACGCTCTTGCGTCATCTGCAGGTTAACCCGGGTCGGCGCAATATAAGTTAAATAGCCACCACCATCGATGGCCAAATTGGCACTTGCCTTACGCTTGAATTCCTCAAGCATCTTGGCGTCCTCGCAATACACCCAGCGCGCCGTCTGAACATTGACGCCTTCATACAGGCAGTCAACCTTGTATTCTTCTTTTAAGCGATGTGCCACCACGTCAAACTGCAGGGTCCCTACCGCGCCAAGAATCAGGTCATTATTGTCAATCGGCATAAAGACCTGGGTGGCCCCCTCTTCCGAAAGTTGCTGCAACCCTTTTTGCAGAGCCTTCATCTTAAGCGGATCTTTTAAACGAACGCGTTTGAAAAGCTCGGGGGCGAAGTGAGGAATCCCAGTGAAGCGCATATCTTCACCGACAGTGAACGTGTCCCCAATCTGGATGGTGCCGTGGTTATGCAAGCCAATAATATCGCCGGGCCAAGCTTCCTCAACCTGGGAGCGGTCGGAGGCCATGAATGTCAGCGCGTCAGCAATTTTGACATCCTTACCGATACGCACATGGCGCATCTTCATGTTCTTATCGTATTTACCCGAGCACACCCGCAGAAACGCGATACGGTCACGGTGATTAGGGTCCATATTGGCCTGGATCTTGAACACAAAGCCGGTGAAGCGTGGATCATCGGCTGGTACATTCCGCACATTGGTTTCCCGGGCTTGAGGCGCTGGGGCATATTCAACAAAGCCATCCAGCATTTCACGTACGCCAAAATTGCCCATCGCGGTCCCAAAATAGACTGGCGTCAATTTACCGCTACGGTAAGCCTCCAGATCAAACTCATGGGAAGCCCCACGCACCAGTTCTACTTCCATACGGAGCTCTTCGGCCTGCTCTTCGCCCAGCACTTCGTCAACATCGGGATTATCCAGCCCCTCGATGCGCTTGTCCTCGGGAATGCGGCTGCCCTGGCCCTGGGTATAGAGATGAACCACATCGTTATAGAGGTGATAAACGCCTCGGAAATGCCGCCCCATGCCGATGGGCCATGTCATTGGCGCACACTGGATATTGAGAACCGTTTCGACTTCATCCATCACCTCGATAGGATCTCGGATATCGCGGTCCATCTTGTTGATAAACGTCAGAATCGGCGTGGTGCGTAGGCGGCATACGTCCATCAGTTTGATGGTCCGGTCCTCAACACCTTTCGCCCCGTCAATCACCATCAGGGCGGAATCCACCGCCGTCAATGTACGGTAGGTGTCTTCAGAGAAATCTTCGTGACCCGGCGTATCCAGCAGGTTGACGATACGCCCGCCATAGGGGAACTGCATCACCGAGGTCGTTACCGAGATGCCCCGCTCCTGCTCCATTTTCATCCAATCTGAGGTGGCATGCCGGTCGTTACGCTTGCTCTTCACCGAGCCGGCTAACTGAATGGCATTGCCAAACAGCAGCATTTTTTCAGTGATGGTCGTTTTCCCGGCATCGGGGTGCGAAATGATAGCAAAGGTTCTTCTAAGCCCGGCTTCTTGGGCTAATTGAGTATCTTTCATCGGGCCTCATCATTAGCGTGGACTCAGCCGAACATATAGATACCAAGTGACAACGGCTGAGCTAAATGGCAATGCCGGGATTGTACCCTTGCAGAGCGCATTGAGCCACAAGGGGCCAGGCAGGCTAACGGGTAGGTAACGAAGCGCAACCGGATACAATGGCATAAAAAAACACCGGGCGAACCGGCGTTTTTTTCAATCACAGCTTTATAACTGCTAGAACACAACCACTCAGGCGAAAGTATTAACCTGAGTGCCTACGCTCCCTTCCTGAGCCAAGTCTGGCTCAGCACCCATATCAGCTGAAGCCATAATTTCACTGACCTGCTGCTCTTGGGTATTAAGCGCATCTTTAAACACTTTCATTTGCGCTTGTTCAGCACTTTGTGCCTGATTCATGGATAGCGACGTGCTTACCGCATTACTAACCGCAACATCCATAGGTTCACCTCATTGTAGTGCGAATGTATGAGCAGCCTAGCAAAGAGTATGAAAACACGCAAAATCAGACCTATTAAAACCGCTCAGCCCTAAAGGGCGCCATATCGATGGCCGGTGTTTTGCCCTCCATCATATCGGCAAGCAAATAGCCCGTCGCCGGTCCCAATGTAAACCCTTGATGACCATGCCCAAAGGCCAACCACAGCCCTTTATGATGCGGGGCGGGCCCAATTACCGGCTTCATATCGGGAAGACATGGACGCGCGCCTTTCCAGGCCGCCTTGTCTCGCCGCTCACCTAACGGGAAGAGCGACCGAGCAACTTTTTCTGCGGCGCCTAATTGTTGCTCGTCCGAGGGCGACTCAAGACGATCCAACTCAGCACCGGTCGTGAGCCGTATGCCAGCATTCATCGGCGCCAGCAAATACCCCACTTCAGCGTCCATCAGCCAGTAACGCAGGCAGGCAGGCGACTGCGTCGAATAGTGCATGTGGTAGCCTCGCTTAACAAAGGTCGGAAAGCGGTAGCCTAATCCTTTCAACCACTCGCCTGCCCAAGGCCCGAGTGCCATTACGACGTCGTCTGCGGCTAGTTCCTCATCGGCGGTAGTAATACGCCATTGGGCTTCGAGCTGCGTTACCGACTGAATATCGCTTTGTACAATCCGACCGCCATTGGCAACAAATGACGCCGCATACGCGGCCACCAGAGCACCAGGATCTGCGACCGTCCAGGGGTCAAGCCAATGAATTGCCCCAATAATGTCATCACTAAGGTCGGCTTGTTTGTCTAGTAAGGCCGGGCGATCTAGCACTTGAAACTGAACATCATAACGTTCACGGGCTTCTTGCGCCTCTTGCGCACGCTTAGCAAGCTTTTCCGGCGTTCGGTAGATTTCCAGCCACCCATTTCGACGCACCAAATGCTCGACGCCGGCCGCTTCAATCATTGGTCCGTGGGTCTTAAGACATAGCTGAATCAGCGATGCATATTCCGGCACAATTTGCTGGTAGCGGCGCGATGATGAGTGATGCCAATAACTTAGTAAGGGCGATGCAGCCTTAAACATCCCACCGGTGCGGTAGCGAATATCGACCCGGCGATTGGGCAGTACGCTTAGGATGGTTTTCATATCGCGAGGAAACGGGTAAGGCTTTATCGCTTCCCGCTGGATAATACCAGCATTACCAAACGATGTTTCCTGCCCTGGCTGGCGTCGATCAACTAACGTGACCTGAATGCCACGCTGCTGTAAGTGCCATGCAATGCTGACACCTACCATGCCTGCTCCTAACACCACCGCGTGACGCGACATTAATAACGCCCTCCATCTGCTGATTACTCGACGCGCAGGCAAGGTCCATCGCGCGCCTCTCTATCTAAAAAAATAGCACTGATAAACAAGCATTAATACAGTGTAAAAAACTGTTTTTAATTGAGAAATCAGGAATTAATGTCGCCAAATCAGCAATAACGCCAACATCATGCATTGCGGCACAGCAATTGCTTAGCCTTATAACTACGCGGGCCATCGCAAAGCGATAAGAGGTTAATTCAGCACTACCTTAATCATCTTTACGTGGCACAGCGCACTAAAAAAGCACGTCAATCGCACCAAAATTTGATGTTAAGCATCGACTACGCGCAGTTTTTTATTAGGGCGCCCCGTCCCACTCACCCAAGCGACCGGTCGCCCAATCAAAGTAATGCCACGCTAGAGCAAGGCAAATAAAACTAAGTAAGTATAATGGGACAACAAACGAGGACAGAGTAAAGCGGAAATGAGCTGCATGAGGAGGTTAATGGGGTGGATGATGGGGATCGAACCCACGACCACCGGAGCCACAATCCGGGGCTCTACCACTGAGCTACACCCACCATAACCTAAAGAAGGGAAATACTACTGCTTGATTTTGCTGCGTTGTCGCTGGGGTGGATGATGGGGATCGAACCCACGACCACCGGAGCCACAATCCGGGGCTCTACCACTGAGCTACACCCACCATTGACAACTGCGGCTTAAAACACATTGAGGCTGATCGCCAGTGTTACAAATGGCGCGCCCAGCAGGATTCGAACCTGCAACCTACGGCTTAGAAGGCCGTTGCTCTATCCGGTTGAGCTATGAGCGCACATGTAATATCTGTAAGCAAAGACATTGATGAGCACTTGACCACAACCACCGCCTGGAAAAGCAAAACTACCTTTCACGTTAGACGTGGTCGGGGTGGAGGGATTCGAACCCCCGACATCCTGCTCCCAAAGCAGGCGCGCTACCAGACTGCGCTACACCCCGATTTTACTAGCCTAAACGCTGCCGCATGGCCCGTCTCAAGCGAGGCATATATTACTGTTTTTAATTTTAAAGTCAACCATCAAGCTAACAACTTACCCAGGCACTTTGCCTAACTGCCCCATCATGCGAAAATTAGCCATGGCTGGCCTTTGGTTAACCCTATTACTTTGTTCGCCTTCAACCTCACAGGGATTTCTTTACATGACCGCCCAACTCATCGATGGCAAAGCTATCGCCGCCAATGTCCGTCAACAGGTTGCTCTAAAGGTAACGGCTCGCCAACAAGCTGGCAAACGAGCACCCGGACTTGCGGTTGTGGTGGTAGGAAACGACCCTGCTTCGCATGTTTATGTAAACAATAAGCACCGTGCCTGTGAGCAGGCAGGCATCCTTTCCTTTCAGCACGCGCTGCCCAGCAACACTTCCCAGCAGGCACTTGAAACCCTGATTGACCAATTTAACGACGACCCCGCCGTAGACGGCATTCTCGTCCAACTGCCACTACCCGACCATCTCGACGCCGAGCCAATTTTAGAGCGTATCCGCCCTGACAAAGATGTGGATGGCTTTCACCCGTTTAACATTGGCCGACTCGCCCAACGCATGCCCGCCCTTCGCCCCTGCACACCAAAAGGCATTATGACGTTGTTTGAGCAGAGCGATATCAAAGTGCGTGGCCTGGATGCCACGGTAGTAGGCGCCTCCAACATTGTCGGACGTCCCATGGCGCTGGAGTTGATGCTCGCCGGCGCAACAACGACGGTATGCCACCGCTTCACACAAGACTTAGCGGCGCACGTTCGACGCGCCGACATTGTCGTGGTCGCCGTTGGCAAACCCGGCATCGTTAAGGGTGAATGGATTAAACCCGGCGCGGTGGTCATTGATGTAGGCATTAACCGCCAAGACGATGGCACATTGAGGGGGGACGTGGATTTTACCGCCGCCGCCGAACGCGCCAGCTTTATTACACCCGTTCCGGGGGGCGTGGGGCCAATGACCGTTGCCACGCTACTTGAAAACACCTTAGCTGCCGCTGAACAACACGATCAATCTGAAAGCTAACGACGGCTAATGGCCATCCCTTTAACGATAGGAAATTAACACAGTGAAGCGTATTGGCATTATCGGCGCCATGGCACAAGAGGTCAGCATCTTAGCGTCACAGCTGGACAATCCAGAGCGTTACGAGCACGCGGGCTTTATTTTCCATCGCGGCACGCGCCACGGCCTGGACATCACTATACTCCAGTCAGGCATCGGCAAGGTAAATGCGGCCGTTGGCACGGCGCTACTTTTAGAGCGACATCAGCCAGACGCGATAATCAACACTGGATCAGCCGGCGGGTTTGCCAGCGATCTGCGTATTGGCGACATCATTATTTCGGACGAAGTACGCCACCACGACGTGGACGCGGTGGTATTCGGCTACGAGATGGGCCAGGTTCCCGGCATGCCAGCGGCGTATCCAGCCGACGCGACATTGCGAGACATCGCCCGTGGAGCTATCAAAACACTGGGCGAGGTTAACGTGCGCGAAGGCTTAATTGCCACTGGCGATGCCTTTATGGCTGACCCTGCCCGAGTGGACGCAACGCGCGCGCTATTTCCCAGCATGTTAGCGGTAGAGATGGAAGCGGCTGCCATCGCCCAGACATGCTACTTGTACCAATGCCCCTTTGTAGTCATTCGCGCCCTATCCGACATTCCCGGCAGCGGTGATAACCACCTATCTTTCGAGCAGTTTCTCGATGTGGCTGCCGACCACTCATCGCGAATGGTCGATCAGATGCTACTTACGTTAAGTGCTAGCTAATTGACCAATCGAGTTTTTCCCCGGCCAGCAACGGGATAATTGCTTCGCCATCGGCATAGGGATAGCTGGCGGGGAGTGTTTGCGAACGCCTGGATAGGGTAATCGTGTCGCCATTAGGCGGCATACCGTAAAAATGCGGCCCATTCAGGCTGGCAAATTTTTCCAACGCAGAAAGCGCCCCCGCCTCTTCAAACGCCGTGGCATACAACTCAATGGCAGTTGATGCCGTGTAAGCACCCGCACAACCACAGCCAGACTCTTTCGCCGTTTGCGCATGCGGTGCGCTATCGGTGCCCAGGAAAAACTTCCCACTGCCGCTGGTCGCTGCTTTTAAAAGCGCCTGGCGGTGCTGTTCGCGTTTGAGAATGGGCAGGCAGTAATAATGTGGCCGTATGCCGCCCACCAGCATTTTATTGCGATTAAACAATAGGTGGTGCGCGGTGATTGTCGCGGCCACCGTATCCGGCGCTTGGGCGACAAACTCAGCGGCTTGCTGGGTAGTAATATGCTCAAACACCACTTTTAGCGTGGGATGACGCGCCAAAAGAGGTGTCAGCACGCGCTCTATAAAAACCGCTTCACGATCAAAAATATCAATATCACTATCGGTGACTTCGCCATGCATCAATAACGGCATGCCCGCCTCGGCAAGCGCCGCAATCGTGGCGTCGCAAAGCGCTAGATCGGTAACGCCTGAGGCGGAATTGGTTGTCGCGCCAGCAGGGTAAAGCTTGACGGCTTTAACAATGCCGCTTTTGACCGCCCGCTCGATTTCTTCCGGGGGAGTGGTATCGGTCAGATAAAGCGTCATGAGAGGCTCAAAGCGACTCCCAGCGGGCAGAGCCGCGAGAATACGCTGACGATAGGCCACGGCCTGTTCCGTCGTAGTGATTGGCGGCGTCAAGTTCGGCATAATGATAGCGCGCCCCATTTGGGCCGCCGTATGGCCCACGACCGCTTTAAGCGCCTCGCCATCACGCAGATGTAGGTGCCAATCGTCTGGCCGAGTCAAAGTAATAGCGTCCACGGAAAATCCTGTACGTAGTCAGTAACGTCGTATGATGCATAGCAAAGTAAAAAATGAGCCATGCAGTGCCCCAACTCCTCAGTATACCGGATACGCCACCAGGTTGAATCGACCAGAAGTCACCCACAGCTAACGTGATCTGGCGTATGATTAATTATCGTTGTTTGGTTAAAGGATACACTTTATGCAGAACGTTCGGCGCTATGCCGATATCATTGCCAGCGCCGAAGGCCTGATATGGCTGGGCCTTGCATGGTCGGTATCGTTTTCTGCGTATTACGGCAGTACAGAAGCGACCCTCGCCATGCTGCTTATCATTGCCACACTGGTATTTTTTAGCTGGGCGCACCGCCCGTTTCGCTGCCTGCTGCGACGCTACCACGTGCGTAAACGGCGTACCGATATGTGGATTCACCTGCTGGCTTTGCCGCTTCTTATCGCGATGTTTTTCCACATTATGATCGAAGGCCTGCTGGGCAGCGCTTGGCTGCCACCTAAAATGCTTATGGTCAATATTGTCGCCACGGCGGGATGGCTAACCTATGTGGTGACGCTATGCATTAAATTTTTAATCCACCGCTTTAAAACCACCGCCAAGTGAGCGACATGCCAACCGAGCTCCCACTGCCGCTATCAACCCCAAACCGAAACTTGGTTCGCTTGACCATTGTGCGAGGCATTACCTGGACGGGGTTTCTAATTGCCATCATTGTGGGCACGAAGTTTCTGGCATTTGAGCTACCCATTCCCGAGGTGTTGAGCGTTGTTCTAGCGATGGGACTGCTCAATATTGCCACATGGTGGCGACTGGGGCGCCCTCGTGCTGTCGAGCATCTAGAATATTTAATGCACTTACTCGCCGACTTGGTGGGTTTGACGCTGCTGTTTTATTTTTCCGGCGGCTCTACCAACCCTTTTATTACCTATTATCTCGTGCCGATTACCATAGCGGCAGCCACCTTACCCTGGCGCCATGCATGGATTATTGCAGGCTGCGCCATGGCGGCGTATAGCTTTCTGATGATTGATTACCATCCCATTCCCCAACTTGGCCATATCAATAGCAGCAGTCCCTTGAGCCTACACATTCTTGGTATGTGGGTGAATTTTGGTATGTCGGCGGGGCTAGTCACTTTTTTCATTTATAAAATGGCCCATGCCCTAAGACGCCGGGACCAAGCGCTTTCTCGCACTCGAGAGGCAGCATTACGCAATGAGCAAGTACTGGCTGTCGCGACTCAAGCCGCAGGTACAGCACATGAATTGGGCACGCCTTTATCGACGATGGCGGTCCTGCTTAAAGACATGCAGGAAGAAGCCAAAGACAACCCGGAACATCAAGAAGATATCGCCTTGCTGCGCCAGCAAGTCGATATTTGTAAATCACGCTTACAGCATCTCGTCAGCCAAGCGGACAGGCGGCGCATGGCGGAGCCAGAAATGCTTGACGCTGAAACGTGGCTCACCGGTGTTGTGCAACGTTGGCTAGTACTCCGACCCGATGTAAGCCATCGACTTGAAATTGCAGAACGTCGTGGGCGGCCCTGGCTGGCGGTCGACGCTACGCTCGACCAAGCACTCACCAACCTGCTCAATAACGCCGCAGATGCCAATCCCGAGGGCGTTGCCATCGGTTTGGATTGGCATTCGGATCGCATCGTGATCGATATTCGTGATCACGGCCCAGGCGTTGCCATGTCAATTGCTGACCAGCTTGGCGATACGTTTATTTCAACTAAAAGCAAAGGCATGGGCATTGGCTTATTTTTAACCCACGCCACCATCAATCGCTTTGGTGGCGGGGTCAGTCTGTATAACCATCCCGAGGGCGGCACGTTAACCGAAGTCACGCTTCCCCGTGCAGGCGCTGCTTAACGCCCTACTGCGTGTTCCGTTAGTTATTTATTGAGGTCATCATGCAAACACAAGACCAACGGCTGCTGATTGTCGACGACGACGAAATGTTTTGTCACGTGCTCAGCCGATCGCTCACCCGGCGAGGCTTTGAAGTCATCGTCGCACATGATGCTGACCAAGCCCTTACGCTGGCGGCTCAACATATGCCCACTATGGCCACACTCGACTTAAAGCTGGAAAACTCCTCGGGACTCAAGCTACTGCCCGAGCTTCTGACGGTGTCTCCAAGTTGCCGTGTGGTCGTGTTGACCGGCTATTCAAGTATTGCGACAGCGGTTGAAGCCATCAAGCTAGGGGCGGTCAACTATTTATGCAAGCCGGTCGACGCTGACGATGTGTTAACTGCGTTCGAACGATCAGACGGTGACCCTAATATTGAGGTTGCTGATAACCCACCCTCGATTAATCGCATTACCTGGGAGCACATTCAAAAGGTATTACAAGAGCACGACGGCAATATTTCCGCCACTGCCAGGGCGCTTGGCATGCACCGCCGCACGCTGCAGCGCAAACTACAAAAACGCCCCGTTCGCCACTAACGGCACGCCGAGATTAACCAGCAGCCGTTTTGAGTTAACACTAATTAATGGGCGGTCCAGCCAAGATCAATGTTCCAACTCGCTCCGGTCACCGCCCCGGCTGCATCGGAGGCCATATAGGCCACAAGCTGCGCCACTTCACTGGGCTCAATAAGGCGTTTTACCGCTGCGTTTTTGAGCATGATATTTTCAATCACTTCTTGCTCGCCCATGCCATGCAACTTCGCTTGGTCAGCAATTTGATTGTCGACCAGTGGCGTTTTCACATAGGCCGGGCAAATCGCATTGGCCGTAATTCCCTGCTCACCGCCTTCTAATGCAGCCGTTTTGGTCAGGCCAATCATGCCGTGCTTAGCACTTATATAGGCTGCCTTGCCTGGCGAGGCCACTTGGGCATGAATGGAGGCAATATTAACAATTCGCCCCCAGCCCTTTTTGCGCATATGCGGCCACGCTGCCTGAGTAAGCAAAAATGGCGCCGTCAGCATCAGGTCGATAATTTGACGCCATTTTGCTTCAGGAAAATCTTCAATGGCCGCGACATGTTGAATCCCTGCATTGTTAACCAGGATATCCACGCCACCAAAGCGTTTCACTGCTTCGGCGACGGCTCCTCGGCAGGCAACCGGATCGGTTAAGTCAGCTTGATAAAACGCAGCACCTGCTGCCTCAGCGACGGCTTTACCATCCGGGTTAAAATCGACCGCTAATACTTGATGGCCTAATTCACAAAACTGCTTTACCACCGCCTCGCCAATACCGCTACTAGTACCGGTTACGAGGGCAATACGAGGGGTAACCGCTGGTGTCGTTGTCATGGCAATTCCTGTTAATCAAATGCATTTAGTGGATGAATTTAGTTTAGTCGATTGCTCACGGCACCACTGCGTCTATACGATAAAAAGCTGCAGATGATAACGTGATTCAATAACCTTTTTAGCGTGGCCCTATTGGATAACATTCGATGGCTGGTTCACAATTGACCATTCTTTATGGGGTTGGCAAAGGAGTTATGCATGTTTGTAGTCATTTTTGGGCGCTTATCCTGCCCGTTTTGCGTTCGCGCCAAGCAGCTCGCTGAGCAACTAGAACAGCTAGGCAATATTGAAGGCTACCGTTACATTGACATGCCTTCTGAAGGTGTCAGCAAAGAGGATATTGCCAAAACCGCTGGCAAACCCATCCATACGGTTCCACAAGTGTTTGTGGATCAGCAACACGTAGGCGGTTTTACCGAGTTTGATCAGTTCGTACGCGACCGCCAGTTACTCAGCGCATCATCTACCGCCTAGACGATCGTTAGTCCGCCGTTTAGCTGCGTTGAACCATCGTATTGCCACTTGCCTATACTTGAATCGATATAAACCCATACCCAAATGGGCCGACACGTTGGCAAGGAAGGCACTATGCACCGCGAGGAGTTCATCCAGCAGTTATGGCTGGATTATATTCATACCCACCCTGATATCGGGGCACTTCGCCTATGGCCCCTTTCCACCCCAGCGGATTACCTCACCCTGGTAACACTTAACGTGGGTAATTTCTCCGCTCAAGCGCTATCGCCAGCGCTTGCTCACATGGGGTATCGCCATACTGGGCATTACGCGATGGCCGATAAAGGACTATTAATTTATTTGCTCGCTCCAGCAGACGGTGGCAGCTGGCTAGTCCTCGCCGAATTGCAGACAGGCACTCTATCCAAGCCCCTGCGCGATGCATTGCTTGATCTCGTCCAGCAAACACACCCGCAAGACGGTAAGGGACAAAACCTGCTATGCCGCGGCCGCCCTTGGCCAATGCCTTCATGGGCGCTTTATCAGCAACTGCACAATGCGCATCCGCTCGCCGCTTGGCTGGCCGTCATGGGGCCCAGGCTGCACCACGCAGGTTTTGATTGCGAACAGCTAGGCAACTCACTTGAAGCGCTTGACGAACAACTTCTACAAAGTGGTTTAACACACATGGACGACCAGCAAAACGGGGTATTCGGCGTTTCTAACCTCCTTGCACATCGCTTTTATCCTGCCACGCCGCAAAAGATAATTTTCAGCCAAGGGGATGAACATCGACTTTGTTTGGGTGGCCTTGCCATTGTTCAAAAGTACCTGGGCAATGACCACGAGCGGGTGGCGGAATTATTGCTGCCTTTACACGCTCGCTGCGAGATGGCGTAACCGAGATTAACCGTTACGCCGCCCGCCGGACAACGCGCCCGTCACACTTCAACAAACGTCATTTCAGGCACGTGGTCCGGCACCACCAGCTTGCCAGCGGTTTTTTCGATAATTTCTTCAACGCTGACACCGGGTGCCCGTTCTTTCAGGATGAAAGTACCGTCTTTGATTTCCAGGTAGGCCAGATCCGTCAAGACGCGGTTAATACAGCCGGCGCCGGTGAGTGGCAGGTTGCACTGCTCAAGCAACTTGGACTCGCCGTGTTTCGAGGCGTGGGTCATGGTACAGATGATATTTTCCGCGCCAGCAACCAAATCCATGGCGCCGCCCATGCCTTTAATTAACTTACCGGGAATCATCCAGGAAGCGATATTGCCGTTTTGGTCCACCTCAAAAGCGCCCAGCACGGTGAGGTCGACGTGACCGCCACGAATCATCGCAAAGGACTCTGCCGACGAAAAGATCGCGGCGCCGGGGCGCGCCGTAACGGTCTGTTTGCCAGCATTGATCATATCGGGATCAACTTCCTCTTCAGTGGGATAACGTCCCATACCCAGCAGACCATTTTCCGACTGCAGCATGACGTCCATGCCGTCGGGAATATAATTAGCGACCAGCGTCGGAATCCCAATACCCAAGTTAACGTAAAAACCGTCTTCAAGTTCGCGTGCCACACGCTGTGCCATTTGTTCACGTGTTAAAGCCATGGTCAGTTCCTCATAGTGAATCGATTAAAAGCCGAAGCAACAACGTTTGTTAAGAGCGTACCGTGCGTTTTTCGATGCGCTTCTCAAACGTGCCCTGGATGATTCGGTCGACATAGATACCCGGGGTATGAATCTGACTGGGTTCTAACTCGCCAGGCTCGACGATCTCTTCAACTTCAACGACGGTAATTCTGCCCGCCGTTGCGACCATGGGATTAAAGTTTTGCGCAGTGTGACGGTACATCACATTGCCGTAGCGGTCGGCCTTCCAGCCCTTAACAATAGCGAAATCGCCGGTAATCGCTTCTTCCAAAATATGCGGACGACCATTGAACTCACGAACTTCTTTGCCTTCACCGATGGGCGTACCGTACCCAGTAGCAGTGTAGAAGGCCGGGATGCCCGCCCCGCCTGCGCGCATTTTTTCCGCTAGTGTCCCTTGGGGCGTCAGGATCACTTCAATTTCATCATTGAGCATTTGCTGCTCAAACAGCGCGTTTTCACCTACATAGGATGCCAGAATCTTGCGTATTTGACGGTCTTCAAGCAACAAGCCAAGCCCAAAACCGTCAACGCCACAGTTATTCGATACAACGGTAAGGTCCTTAACCCCACGTCGCTTTATTTCGGCGATTAAGTTTTCGGGGATACCGCATAGGCCAAAACCGCCGGCTAACACGGTCATACCGCTTTCAATGCCTTCCATCGCTTCTTCATAGGAAGCAACACGCTTATCAAATCCTGCCATTGTTATGCCTCGTCTTATTGTCGGTGATACGCCAATGTCGCTAAGCCCACGATCCGCAAGCTGTGACGGCTAACGCGACGCAGACTTCTGACTTGCAGTGTTGTGCCAGATGATATATTTGTTAAGTTTGTTTTTCTTATCAATTTATTTGTATAACTTATAAAGAGCCTTCCATGACCGTCAAGCAACTCCGCGCCTTTCTGGCTGTTGCCCAGACTCTGAGCTTTACACAGGCCTGTGAACGGCTGCATTTATCGCAGCCTGCCCTGAGTTTAGCCATAAAAGGTCTGGAGGATGCGCTGGGCGGCAAATTATTGCTGCGTAGTACACGCAGCGTCCGTTTAACGCCTGAAGGCGAATCGTTGCTGCCGCTGGCTAAACATTTACTTGCCCAATGGGACAATACCGAAGAGCGTCTGCGGCAACGCTTCACCCTACAGCTGGGTCGGCTAAGCGTGGCGGCGATGCCTGCCTTTGCCTGCAATCTGCTACCCGCCGCACTGGTGCGTTTTCGTCAACAGTACCCCAAAATTAATGTGACCGTGCACGATGTCATCAACGAAGACGTGACCGATATGGTGCGCTCACGCCAAGTGGAAATGGGCATCGCGTTTTCGCCGGAAGGTACCGATAGCCTGTCGTTTACGCCCCTGTTCGAGGATCATTTTGTCGCCGCCGTCCCCCAGGATTCAGCGTTGAACGGTCATGCATCTATAACATGGGAACAGCTGCTTAAAGAGGACTTTATTACCTTGCAGCGTCCGTCGATGGTCCGCCGGTTGCTGGAGCACGCACTTTCCAAACAGCGGATTGACTTGCCGGTCGCATTCGAAAGCCATCAACTCTCTACGGTCGGCCGCATGGTCGGGGCGGGTCTCGGCGTCAGCGGGGTGCCCTCAATGTGTATTCCTCAAATGCAGGCGTTGGGCGCTCGTTGCGTACCCTTAACATCGCCTACCATCGCCTGCCGAGTTGGCATACTGACGCAACAAGAATTATCAGTAGCCGCTCATGCATTGCGCACGGTGTTGCTGGAAACGGTACAAGCACCCTACTTACCTGAGCAAGAGGCTGGGCAGGGTTAGCAATATCCTTTAGCATTCATCAATACGCACGACGATGGTAAGGAAATGCGGTATGCCAATATTGAAAGGAGTGATTAGCGTTACGCTATTAACGCTCAATACGCTGTTCTGGGGAATACCGCTGATTGCGCTTACGCTGGTCAAATTAGTCACCCCTTCTGGTCGCCCTAGGCAAACAGTGCTTCAGGGGCTAAACCGCGTTGCCCTGAATTGGATTGGCGTCAATTTGTGGTGGATGCGCCGTTGGCTCAAGCCTCAGTTGAATGCCTCCCTTCCTAACCATCTGCATCCAGACCAATGGTGGCTGGTCATTTCCAACCACCGCAGCTGGACGGATATTTTCATGTTGTTAATGGTCCTCCATCGACGCATACCCATGCCGCGTTTCTTTGTTAAGCGGCAATTGCTCTGGATACCCGTTGTCGGCCTTGCCTTTTGGGCTCTCGAATTTCCTGTGATGCGCCGTATCACCCGGGAGCAAGTGGCCCAAAACCCGACACTTGCAACGTTGGATCAAAAGGCAACAGAGCGCATGTGTGCCCGCGCTCGACAGACCCCCATTGCAATCTTTAATTTTGTGGAAGGTACTCGCTTCACACCGCACAAGCATGGCCTGCAGCAAAGCCCCTATCGCCACCTGCTTCGCCCCAAAGCCGGCGGTGTCGCCCAGGTGCTCAGATTGTTGGGTGACAAACTCGACGGCATCCTTGACGTCACGTTGAGCTATGCCAACCCCACGCCTACCTTTTGGGGTTTTCTGTGTGGAAAGGAAGCACCTGTCACCTTACAGGCACGTGTCCTTGACGTGCCCCAATGGATGCTAACCGCTGATTATCACGCTGAAACCCAGCACAAGGAAAAATTTCACACATGGATCAACGCACTCTGGCAGGAAAAAGACTGTCAGCTGGATGGTCAGATCGATCACGCCTGAGCCATTGGCTTGGCATGTTCATGTTGGTCAGCGCGATGGCCGGTTGCGCCAGTTCGCCCCCTTCTTCCCAACGAGTCACCGCCCCGGCGGCGGCTCAGATCAGTGGCAGTTGGGTGGAAATCCAGCGCGGTGACACATTGGGCCAGTTAGCCAAACGCGCTAATGTGCCACTAGAGCGCTTACAGCGCTTCAACCCCGGCGTCAAAGCACGTCACTTGGTGGTTGGCCAACGGTTGCTTGTCCCTACTCAGCAGGAGCGTGCTCCAGCGAGCGGCCCATACCGTTATCAAATTCGCCCTGGTGATACCTTTTCGAGCCTAGCTCGCCACTTCGGGACGACTTCATCTCGCTTGCAAGGCGCCAATACCGGCAGCTCGGCGACAGCGCTACGCGTTGGGCAGATGATCAACATCCCTATCGGCTCAAACCCCAGCGCCTCAAGCACCGCGAGTTCGACCCCAGTCAGTGCTAGCCAGCCTGCTAAGCCAACGTCTAGCAAAAACAACTCATCACTCCCCGCCTCAGCCAAAGGCTGGCCCTGGCCGCTGGAAGACTACCGTGTCGTTCGACGCTTTGGTCCCGATAGCCGGGGCACGCTTCAGCCCATGCTGCTAGCAACACAGGCGAATGCAAATGCGCACGCGGTAGCCGCAGGCGAAGTGCGTTTTGCGGGCAGCATGCGGCAACTTGACAAGGTGGTCATTGTCCACCATGCGGATAATCTGCAAAGTGTCTATGCGCTTTGCGAAACAATAACCGTTGAAGAAGGACAGGAGGTATCCGCTGGGGACCCTCTTTGCCAAGTAGGCAAAAGCCGCGCAACCGACCGATATGATTTGTTGTTTGACTTACGTCAGGGAGGGAAACCTATTGACCCGAGGAAAATATTGGAATGACGACACCCCCGCGGCGTATGCCATCGCGGGGGCTATCTCAAGCGGCTTTCAGACCTAGCCACGATAAAAGTTGGCTGTTACAAAAGGCGTCTTGCTAACGGTCATGGGCAGCCGCTTGCCGCGTACTTCGGCATACACTGTCGTGCCCGGGGTTTCGGCGTCTCGGGTGACATAGCCCATCGCCACCGGTTTGCCAACACTCGGACCGAAACCGCCAGACGTTACCTGCCCCACCTCGTTGCCTTCTTCATCTACCAGCAAGGCCCCTTCACGAACCGGCGCCCGTCCATCAGCGACTAAACCAACACGCTTACGGCTATGGTCTTTGGCCTCTACTTGGTGAAGAATCAAATCTGCGCCCGGAAAACCTCCAGGCCGCTCGCCTCCATGTCGACGCGGTTTGCTGATTGCCCAGATCAAACCGGCCTCAACCGGTGTGGTGGTGGTATCCATATCGTGGCCGTAAAGACATAGACCTGCCTCAAGACGTAATGAATCCCGCGCGCCAAGACCAATCGCTTCCACTTCAGGCTCTGACAGCAAGCGCTCAGCCAACGTTTCAGTGGCGTCGGCGGGGACTGATATTTCAAAGCCATCTTCACCGGTATAACCACTGCGACTAATCCAAACCTCATGATCAAGCACCTGGAAGCGTCCGTGCTGCATAAAGACCAGTTCACAGGCAGCCGGGCAAAGACGCTGCATCACTCGGTGAGCAGTAGGGCCCTGCAAAGCCAGCAAGCCTCGGTCCAATCGCTCTACGGTCAGGTGATCGCCCAAGTTAACTCTCAGGTGGGCAATATCCTGGTCTTTACAGGCAGCATTGACCACTAAATAAAAGTGATCACCGGCGTTGACGGCCATCAGGTCATCAAGAATCCCGCCTTCGTTATTGGTAAGTAGGCCATAGCGTTGTGCACCCTGTGCCAAGCCTATCAAGTCGGCAGGAATTAACGTTTCCAGCGCCTCAGCCACGTTATCGCCAGAAACAATCACCTGCCCCATGTGTGAGACATCAAACAAGCCACACTGCTGGCGAGTGTGCTCGTGTTCTTTTTTTACGCCCATCGGAAATTGAACGGGCATATCGTAACCGGCAAAAGGCACCATTTTCGCCCCTAGGCGGCCGTGCAGTGCATGCAACGGTGTTTTTTTAAGCTCAGTCATTGATCACTCCTTTACAAACAAGAGCGGGAAGTCACATGAGTGCCTTCCCGACTCTTCAAAAGCATTGCAAATGCGCACGAGCGCCTAGCAACTATTAGTTATCGTGGTCTAACGATTCCCCTGGCAACACATCTTTGCCATCGAAATAGTCTTTGGTCAGTTTAAACACGACGGGCGATAGCAGCGCCAAGGCGATTAAGTTCGGAATGGCCATCATGGCGTTGAAGGTATCCGCCATCAGCCAGATGAAACCAAGCTGCGCGATAGCACCGAGCGGAATTGCTAATACGAATAGCACGCGATACAGCATAATGGAGCGCGTTCCAAACAGGAACTGGAAGCATTTTTCGCCGTAGAACGACCACCCAAGAATGGTTGTAAAAGCGAATACGGCCAACGCAATGGCAACAATTTGATTACCAAACCCGGGTAGCGCCGCATCGAAGGAAAGCGCCGTCAGCGATGCGCCCTCTTCACCATCAACCCACACCGTAGAGGTGAGGATAACCAGCGCTGTGATAGTACAGATAACAATGGTATCAATGAACGTTCCCAGCATGGCAATTAAGCCCTGACGCACAGGATTTTTGGTTTGCGCCGCCGCGTGGGCAATGGGCGCACTGCCTAGACCCGCTTCGTTAGAGAAAATCCCTCGCGCTACGCCAAAGCGAATAGCCGCCATGACGGCAGCACCCGCAAAACCACCAGCGGCAGCAATCGGGTTAAAGGCGTAGTAGAAAATCAGGCTGAAGGCTTCACCGATCTGCCCAGCATTGACAATCAAAACAATAATACCCGCGACCACGTAGGCGATACCCATCACCGGCACCAGCTTGCCGGCCACCTTTGCAATCCGCTTGATGCCACCAAGAATGACTGCCCCGGCGAGCACCATAATGACAACGCCAGTAAGCCAAGTGGGCACACCAAAAGTCGAGCTCATGGCATCGGCCACCGAGTTGGACTGAACCGTATTGCCGATCCCGAATGCCGCGACAGCCCCAAAGAAAGCAAACAAGCCGCCTAACCACATCCACTTTTTGCCAAGACCGTTTTTGATATAGAACATCGGCCCACCGACATGGTAGCCAGTGCTATCGGTCTCGCGGAAACGAACCGCCAGTACGGCCTCGGAGAATTTCGTGGCCATCCCCACCAGGGCAGTGATCCACATCCAAAAAACCGCCCCGGGCCCACCGAGCGCAATCGCAGTGGCTACCCCGGCAATATTACCGGTACCAATCGTTGCCGATAATGCCGTCATTAACGCGTCAAAAGGCGAAATTTCGCCTTCTTTATCATCGGCACTTTTAACGTCAGCTGCCGCCCCACTGCGCCCCTGCCACATTAGCTTGAAACCCATACCGAGCTTTCTAATCGGCATCAGTTTCAAGCCAAGCTGAAGGTAAATCCCCACACCTAACAGCAAGATGAGCATCAACGGGCCCCAGACCACCCCGTTAATGGCTCCGAAGAGACTTGTTAATGTTTCCACTTGTTATCTCCTTAACCCTTTCATGGTTTGATTTATTCGAAGTCGACCCAACCGGTCAATGTCTTACACATCAATTTATTCTGGCCATCAAACGCTAACGTGTCACGAACCATTCGCCGACCACGCTAAACGTAAGATTGGCATGTTTTACACCATAACTTCGGTGGCTTGCTATGCCATTGTCGAGTTAATGCAGCAAATATCGCTATTTTGACAATTCATCGCCACGTAATCCTCATTGCTGGCAAGGTTGATCAAATGCAGAGGCAGGCGGCATCAAGAAACTTGTTTCCTATCGGAAACACGTTACCATGCACCGCTAAACGCTTGCCGTGAACAGCGCCCATCGCCAAGGTGGACTACAAGCGCTAACATGGCGGCTCCACATCCGTTTCGTATAGGGAATCATTATGAGCAACCTTCCTGCCAATCTTCGTTACGCTGAGAGCCACGAGTGGGTACTTGATCATCAAGACGGCACAGTCACCATTGGCATTACTGACCACGCACAGGCCGCGCTTGGCGATGTTGTATTTGTCGAATTACCAGACGTTGGCGCTACGCTGACCAAAGGCGATGAGTTTGGTGTGATTGAATCGGTCAAGGCCGCTTCCGATCTCTACGCCCCCGTTGATGGCGAAGTCATCGAAGTCAACGAGGCGCTGGAAGATGCCCCTGAAACGGTCAACGATGCACCCTATGAAGGCGGCTGGATCATGAAGGTGCGTCTAAGTGACCCTAGCCTTGACGGGCTAATGGATGCCGATGCTTACCAAGCGACGCTAAGCAGCGACGACTAGCCGTTAACGCCTGTCTTTTGTCAGGCGTAATTCCAAGCCCTGCACGGTTTTCTCATCACGTTCGGAATTTTCTCCATGCCTTTTGAAACTCGCCGATTAGCCGAACTGGCTGACCACGATGCTTTTATCAAACGTCACAATGGCCCCAACGCCGATGACGCGTCCACAATGTTAAAAGCGCTCGACCTTCAGCGCATGGATGACCTGATCGAGCAAACCATTCCGGGCGACATCCGCCTGGGCCGAGAACTTGCCCTGGACGACTCCAGAAGCGAAGCCGAAGCGCTTGATTACCTGAGCCAGCTGGCGCGTCAAAACCGGGTCGCCAAAAGCTATATCGGCCAGGGGTATTACGGCACCCACATGCCCGCGGTGATTCAGCGCAACGTGCTGGAAAATCCAGGCTGGTACACCGCCTACACGCCCTATCAGCCGGAAATTTCCCAGGGCCGTCTCGAGGGGCTACTCAATTTCCAGCAGGTCGTGATGGATTTGACCGGCATGGAACTGGCCAATGCGTCGCTGCTGGATGAGGCCACCGCGGCCGCAGAAGCCATGGCGCTGTGCAAGCGGGCCAACAAGAAAAGCAAGTCCAATGCATTTTTTGTCGCTGACGATGTCTTTGCACAAACCCTGGACGTGGTGAAGACCCGCGCCAACTTTTTTGGCTTTGAACTGATCACGGGGCCCGCAGACTCGGTTGCCGAGCATGATGTGTTTGGCGCTTTACTGCAGTACCCCACCGCCAGCGGCGAGATCAGCGATTTGGCACCGCTGATCCGTGCGGCGGCTGACCGCTCAATCATGACCTGTGTCGCCACCGACTTGCTAAGCTTGGTGCTGCTTAGAGAACCGGGCGCTCTCGGCGCCGACATTGTGGTGGGTAACTCCCAGCGCTTTGGGGTTCCCATGGGCTTTGGTGGCCCCCACGCCGCGTTTTTTGCCACGTCGGACAAGCTCAAGCGGTCAATTCCTGGCCGGATTATTGGCGTGTCCAAGGACAGCCGCGGCAATACGGCGCTGCGCATGGCGATGCAAACCCGCGAGCAGCACATCCGCCGCGAAAAGGCCACGTCGAACATCTGTACCGCTCAGGCACTGCTGGCCAATATTGCTGGCTTCTATGCCACTTACCATGGTGCCGAAGGGCTGCGTAAAATTGCCGGGCGCGTACATCGCTTGACTACCTTGCTGGCGCATGGCCTTCAGCAGTCGGGAGTTCGACTGGGCCACGACACCTGGTTCGATACGCTGCGTTTGACCGAGGTAGACGCAGGTAAGATTCACGGCCGCGCCATGACCCACGATATCAACCTACACTACTTTGCCAACGGCGACGTAGGCATCAGCCTGGACGAAACCACTACGGCTCATGATGTGGCGACGCTCTTTGATGTACTACTTGGCGATGAGCATGGCCTTTCAGTCGCCACCCTTGACGAACAGATTGTTGCTGAACGTATTTCAGGCATACCTAGCGCTTACCAGCGCGAAAGCGATTTCCTGACCCACCCGACGTTTAAGCGCTACCGCAGCGAAACCGAAATGCTGCGCTACTTGAAGCGGTTGGAAAATAAAGATTTATCGCTTGCACACGCGATGATTCCGCTTGGCTCGTGCACCATGAAGCTCAACGCCACCAGCGAGATGATTCCCGTTTCCTGGCCGGCCTTTGCCCATATTCACCCGTTTGCCCCTCGCGAACAGGCGGCAGGCTACCATCAGATGATTGATGAGCTAGCCGCCTTCTTAGTCGAAGTGACCGGCTATGACCATATCTCCATGCAGCCCAACTCTGGTGCTCAAGGTGAATACGCCGGGCTAGTGGCAATTCGGCGCTACCAAGAGGCCCAAGGCGAAGGCCATCGTAATGTTTGCTTAATACCCAGCTCCGCCCACGGCACCAATCCGGCATCGGCGGCGATGGTGCAAATGAAAGTGGTGGTGGTCGAATGCGACGCAAACGGCAATATCGACCTGGCGGACCTGCGCCAGAAGGCAGAACAGCACAGCGAGCAGCTCTCCGCCATCATGCTCACCTACCCGTCCACTCACGGTGTCTTCGAGACCAGCGTGCGTGAAGCCTGCCAGATCGTTCACGATAATGGCGGCCAGGTGTATATCGACGGGGCCAACATGAACGCCCAGGTAGGATTAACGCGGCCCGGCGATTTTGGTGGCGACGTGTCTCACCTCAATCTGCACAAAACGTTCTGCATCCCACACGGTGGCGGCGGCCCTGGCATGGGGCCCATCGGCGTTAAAGCCCATTTGACGCCCTACGTGTCCAACCATGTCGTCACGCCGATCAACGGTGTCAATCCAGAGAGCGGCGCCGTATCCGCTGCGGCGTTTGGCAGTGCTTCCATTCTGCCGATTTCCTGGGCCTATATTAAAATGATGGGCGCACGCGGGCTGCGCGAAGCAACCGAGCTGGCCATTTTAAACGCCAACTATATTGCCAAGCGGCTTGAAGCAGCCTACCCGATTCTATATCGCGGCCAGAACGGCACGGTGGCCCATGAATGTATCATTGATATTCGCCCAATCAAGGCGGCGTCTGGCATCAGTGAAGAAGATATCGCCAAGCGCTTGATGGATTACGGCTTCCACGCCCCGACCATGTCGTTCCCCGTGCCGGGCACGCTGATGATCGAACCCACCGAGTCGGAATCGCTCTACGAAATTGATCGATTCTGCGATGCCATGATCGCCATTCGCGAAGAGATTACTCGTGTCGAACAGGGCGAATGGCCGCTGGACAATAACCCGCTAGTAAATGCGCCGCACACCCAGGCCGATATTATCGACACCGAATGGCAGCGCCCTTACAACCGCGAACTGGGCGCCTTCCCTACTGAAGCCGTCAAGGCGTCGAAATACTGGCCAGCAGTGAATCGAGTGGATAACGTCTTTGGTGACCGCCAGTTGATTTGCTCTTGCCCCCCAATTGACGAGTACCGCGACGAATAACGGCTCACTCAGCCGCCTGACCGCCTTGAGGCTTCCTGTATCCCAGCGAGCCTCAGGGCGTTTTTTCCTGCAGCCGCTGCTGGTGAAAACCGTCGAGTAGCTTTTCATACCGCTTGGGAAGCACGGAATCTTGCCGCCGCAGTAAATACAATACTTCATTAACCGTATTGGGAAGGTTAAGCGCCTTCACCTGGCGCTGCCAGGGGGATGTCTCAAGCACCAGGCGAGACACCACCGTAAAACCCAGCCCCCGCGCAACGGCATCCAATACCATGCTGACTTCATTAGTGAAGCCCTGGTGCCGGAAATGCGTCATCGATCGAAAATCATCGGGATAGTTGGCGCGCAATAGGGCGTTGGCGTGATTGATGCCATCGTAATAGTTAAGAAACCCAATGCCCATTAGGTCCGAAAGTGTACCTTCGGCAAAATCAGCAGGCACGACCAAACACAGCGGTTCCTGGTGCCAGATTTGGCATGCCAAATCTGGATGATTGACTGCTTCGGTGACGATCCCGATATCGTAACGTCCTTCTAATAAATCATTTACGATCTCGTGGTTAAACGCGAAACTATAGCTAACGGTTAAATTGGGATGCCTTTGCTGCTGGCCCAAGATATAAGGGTAAAACATCAGGCCAACGCTACCCGGTGACGCAATACGGCATTCGCCGCTATCCAGCAAATCGTCATCTAACGCGTGACGAAATTGCTCGTGCTCAGCAAATAGTTTTAACGCATAGTCGTAAGCACGGCGTCCCGACTCGGTTAACGTAAAACTTCGGCCACGCCGTTCTAATAAGGTCTTATTTAAATAACGCTCCAACTTGCGAATATGCTGGCTCACCCCCGGCTGCGTCATATCAAGCCGCTGCGCCGTGCGTGTAAAACTGCCAGTTTCTACTAAGGTGATGTACGTTCGAAAATATTGCGCATTAAACATGTTGGGCATCATCGGGTTAGCAATGGTACTTATCATATCATACTGCCCGCAGGGCTCTGACGGTGTACCTACTTAAGGAGCGTGATAGTATGCGATAAGACCTCACACCGTCAGGAACTGCACCACTAATGACCCACAACGCTCAACCGCGCGACACTATTTCCAGCATTATCTCGCCTGAAGGCAGCCTTGAAGTTCTCTCACAACACGAAGTCAATCGACTGCACCGCACGTCAAAAAGCGGACTGCATGATTTACTTAGGCGCTGCGCATTAGCCGTGCTTAACTGCGGTAGTCCGACTGACGACAGCTTAGCAATTTTAGAAGCCTATAAAGACTTTGATATTGAAGTGCTTCAGCAGGATCGTGGCATTCGTTTAAAATTGACCAATGCGCCCGCCGAAGCCTTCGTTGATGGGCGCATGATTCGCGGTATTCGGGAACACCTTTCATCGGTAATCCGCGATATCGTTTATATTTACAACGAAATCCAACGCCACGATCGTTTTGACCTCACCACCGCCGAAGGTACCACTAACGCGGTGTTTCATATTTTACGCAAAGCGGGCACGCTCAAACCTGGCCGTGACCCTAGCCTGGTGGTTTGCTGGGGCGGCCACTCCATTTCTCGGGAAGAGTACGAGTACACTAAAGACGTCGGTTACCACTTGGGCTTGCGCGACTTGGATATTTGCACAGGCTGCGGCCCCGGCGCCATGAAAGGCCCGATGAAAGGCGCCAACGTGGCCCACGCCAAGCAGCGTCGCCGCGATGGCCGCTATCTAGGCATTTCAGAGCCAGGCATCATTGCGGCCGAAGCGCCAAATCCTATCGTCAACGAGCTTGTGGTCATGCCCGATATCGAAAAACGCCTTGAGGCGTTCGTACGATTGGGCCACGGTATTATTGTTTTCCCCGGGGGTGTCGGTACCGCGGAAGAAATCCTTTACCTGCTGGGTATTCTGTTACATCCCTCGAATCAAGATATGCCGTTCCCGCTGATCCTAACCGGTCCGGCCAATTCAGCGGCCTACTTTGAGAAAATTGACGAATTTCTGGTATATACCCTTGGCGAAGACATTCGACGCTTTTACACCATCATCACCGGCGACCCGGTAGCCGTCGCACGCCAGATGCGCCAAAGCATCGATGAAATCACCGAATTCCGCCGCACCCACCAGGACGCCTTTTACTATAACTGGCGCTTAACGGTTGCCCGTGACTTCCAGGCCCCTTTCGATCCCACACACGATGCCATGCGCGCCTTGGCGCTTCACCGCCAACAGCCGACCCATGAGCTCGCCGCCAACTTACGACGCGCTTTCTCGGGCATCGTTGCGGGTAACGTCAAAGAGCAAGGTATCCGCGCCATAGAGGCACACGGCCCTTTCGTGCTTAATGCCGAGCCTGAGCTTATGCTGCGTTTAGATGAACTGCTAAGCTCGTTTGTAGCGCAGGGGCGGATGAAACTCGACGGGCAGGATTACACTCCTTGTTACGTTTTGACGTGACAGGGCGGGCAAAACACCGCCAACCCGCTACACTAGGCTAGTCTGATTAGCCATTTAGGGTTCACCACGGATAGGAGATCAATATGGACATGATTAATCAGTTAAGTGATGGCAAAACCAAGGCGTTCGCCAAGCATTGTTTTGAAAGGCATTCGAAAGATGAGCTCGAAACTGCCGCCAAAGGAAGCCCCGATCAAGCTGAAATGAAGCACTGGGGCATTAGCGAAGGAGAGTGGGAAGAAGCGGTTGCCGCCGCCCTCGCCGATCATCAGTCGCAAGGCTAATGCCAAAGATAATAAGTCTACAAGGCTTATTATCTGCACATGAAATATGCCGCATACCCATAATGCCGCCTGAGAATAAAATCTGGCGGCATTATGATTCAGCTTAAGCCTAGCTTTTCCGGATCTACTTCTCCCCATACACAAAGAAGTCTTATTGCATTGCTCATCAGCGATGTCACTGAGACAATTCACCGGCCAATTAGAGTTCAGCCAAACGCAACGCTGGAGGCCTGTATGAAGCCTTTATCAAATATGGGGTTTGCCCTCTTTGGGGCCGCTCTCGTTGCAATCAGTTACGGACTTGCGCGCTTTGCGTTTGGCTTGTTCGTGCCGTCCATCAGTAACGAGTTGGATCTGTCAGCATATGTCGTCGGCATCATCGGCGCATTGCCATTTGTCAGTTTCGTGCTTGCCACGATGGTGGCACCGCTTGCCGCTAATCGCCTCGGGGCTCGCAACCTGGCGATGCTCTCGGGGTGTTTGGGTGTTGGCGGCCTTGCACTGATAAGCCGGTCCTCAGACGCCCTATCGCTGTCTATTGGTGTGTTTATTTGCGGCATCTGTACGGGTTTGATGATGCCGGCGCTTACCTCCGCCATGCAGGTAATGGTTAGCCGTTCGATGCACGGGCGCGTTAGCTCGATTATGAACGCCGGCACCAGTATCGGCATCATCGTGGCGGTGCCCACCGTCGTGTTTCTTGCAGATGCATGGCGTTTTACCTACACAACCTTTGCCGTACTGGCAGGCACGGGAGTCGTGGCAGCATGGTTTTTTATCCCCTCGGTCTCACGGGTTATTCCCGCCAACGCGGCTCCCCCACCGCCCGTGACTCGGCAGCAGTGGTCGCGCCTTACCCGGCTTTCGCTGTTCGCCTTCGCGATGGGTTTTGTGTCTGCGCCGTACTGGATTTTCGCTCCGGACCTAGTGGTTAAGCTGGGCGAGTTGCCTTCCGCCTTTACAGGCTGGCTATGGTTTGCAGCCGGCATTGCCGGTCTTGGAGGTGCTGTGATCAGCGATTTAGCTGATCGAAATAATCCTCCCATTACGCAAGCATTGATGCTTATGATGCTGTCGTCGAGCCTTGTGCTACTGGCCGCCAGCCCTGACGAGTTGGCCCTGGCGATGTTTTCCGCTTTGATATTCGGCCTTGCCTACATGAGTTTGACAGGGTTGTATCTGATGACCGGCATCCGCCTATTGCCGGGCCGCCCATCAATGGGCCCGGTACTGCCTTTCATGGCCTGCGCGCTGGGACAGGCCGCCGGCTCTCCAGTGGTCGGCATGCTGGTCGGCGAGTTCGGCTATGCCGATGCTTTTTCAATATTCTGCGTCATCGGCATTCTGATGGCGGTGCTCTCACCTATCTATCCAGGCCACATTGACTATTTGACAGAAGACGACGAGCCGCAAGAGGGAGAGCCCGAAGAAACAGGCCTTCAGGCAGCATACGACCACCAATTCCTTGACGAGGATGGTAACCCCCTCGAACCGGTCGAGAACGAAGAGGAAGCATCTCCCCAGGAACAACGCTAACAGTTGCGCTGAGCGTTATACTTCCCCCATAAAAAAGGCCACTTGCTTTATTAGCTAGTGGCCACTTTTATATATTTTGGTCGGAGCGACAGGATTCGAACCTGCGACTTTTGCAACCCCATTCCGTTTACCCCAAATTTAAGCAGGAACTAACAGAAACAAGAAGCAACATTAAAATATTGAAAATATTAAATTAATCATGAATTATAGTTTTCCCATTGTTTCCCTCTGTACCCTATTATATTCAGCTCCTGCTACCTATTTGCTACCTAGAAAATAAGAGACCAAGCATGGAAACCACGGGAAAATGAAGCTAACCGGCAAAGCGCTTGAGCAGCTTATCAATCAGGGGGAGATGTCGGCGGGAATGTTACGTAGAAGTGAGTGCATCAGCCGGCACGAGCACGACGAGCTGGCATACAAAGTATAATCAAGGGCTGCCAATTTAAGCGCACCTTGGCCCTGAACGGTGAAAGCGTCAACGTCACCCCACCCTAGCCCAGGTCTATATTAGAATCGCCTTGTAAGCGAACTGCTTAACAACGATCATCGAAACCTCTGATATTGCACTGATGGTCGACCAGCTGTCAGTCTGCCTTATGCTTTTGGCTTAGCAAGAGAACTGAAAGTACGAAGCATTTCAACATTCCATCACCATGCTCATTCGACCCAAGAGAACGCTTTCTCAATTAAGCACCTTAACAGGCAGCACAATTAGGCTTGTGCGGAGCCCAAACCGGAAAACGTAATCTATCTGCTTTTGTGTCCGACATAAATCGTGACAATGCACTGGTTGAGCGGCACTTCGAACCCTCGGATCAATTCTCAGGCATGCTAAAACATTAATGCCTCAAGTCTAATTTTATTTTACATGCGCTTTAGTTGGTGCATTCGCATGCTCGTTTAACCTGACCGGCCATAGGCGCCTGCGAACCCAGGTTTCGATTTCCAAAATCACCAGCACCGCCACTCCGGCTAGACAAGCTAAGACCAGCATTTCCAGGGATAAGGCACTAGTTTCAAAAGTGTTATGGAACCAAGGCAAATAAGTAAACAGAAGTTGCAAAACTACGATTGCCGCTACTGCAAGTAATACAATAGGAGTGCCCAAAACACCACGAAGCGTAATAGACGGTGTGTCGAGATAGCGCACAGCGAACAGATAAAACACCTCCATGGCTACTAAAGTATTGACGGCCAGGGTGCGAGCTATACTTTGGTCGTCATAGTGGTGCATGGCAAAGAACCAGGCGCCGAAAATGCCTGTTAGAAACAGTAGTGACACGAAAATTACCCGCCAGATCAAGAAGCCTTGCAGCAAGGACTGTTCTCTCGGCAGGGGCGGGCGTTTCATGACATCCGGTTCTGGTGGCTCAAAAGCCAGGGTCATTGCCAATACAACAGCGCTGACCATGTTGACCCAGAGAATCTGCAGCGGCGAAATCGGTAACGCGAGTCCCAGTAATAAAGCGATGATAAGGCTGATGGACTCACCGCCATTAATTGGCAGCATGAACGCAATGCCCTTTTTCAAATTAGTATAAACCGATCGCCCCTCGCGAATGGCCGCAACTATGCTGGCAAAATTATCGTCCAGCAATACCACGGATGAGGCCTCACGCGCTGCTTCTGATCCCTTCACACCCATGGCAATTCCCACATCGGCCCGCTTCAGGGCCGGGGCGTCATTGACACCGTCTCCGGTCATGGCAACAACCCCATGCTGTGCCTGGAGGGCTTCGACCAATCTCAGTTTATGCTCCGGGCTAGTGCGCGCGAACACATCTACTTCAGTCACTAGTTGTTGCAACTCATCAGTGGTGAGATCATCCAAATCCATTCCGGTCAAAACACGCTCGCTGTTACGCAGCCCCAGTCTTCTCGCAATGGCCCCCGCCGTCAGAGCATGATCCCCAGTAATCATCTTTACTCGGATACCCGCCGCATGGCAGTCGGAGATGGCGCGTATTGCTTCTTGCCGGGGCGGATCCAGCAACCCCACTAGGCCCAGAAGTTCTACGCCGGTGCCAATATCCTCCACTGCGAGATCGGCCGTGCCTCGGGAAACGGGTTTCCGGGCCAAGGCTAGTACCCTCAATCCATCCGATGCCAAATCGGCAATCATCTGGTCCCACCAAGAACGCTCAAGGGCAGCGGTACCATCGTTTTCTGTCACTTCCACCTCGCACATGTCCAGGATGCGCTCCGGAGCACCCTTGACGTACACCATGCTGTGGCCATGGTGATCATGGTTAAGAGTGGCCATAAAACGGGTCTGGGTGTCGAAAGGGATTTCATCTCTGCGGGGCCAATCATGTGCACTACCTTCAATATCAAACGCCGCCTTGTGAGCAAAAACTTTCAGGGCTGCCTCCATAGGATCGCCCTGAATACGCGGCTGCTTTTCTCGAAAATCAAGGTGGGCATCGTTGCAAAGCCCGGCGGCCCGAGCCAGCTCCTCCAGCGCCCCGGTGATATCCACGGGCTTGCTATTCTGGCTTACGACCCCCTCCAGTTCATAACCCTCACCGGTTATGTCAAGTCGCTGCTTGCCCACCACTGCTGTGGTCACCACCATTTCATTGCGAGTGAGCGTGCCGGTTTTGTCGGAACAAATTACTGATACCGCCCCCAGTGACTCAAGGACGGGCATTCGACGTACCACGGCCTTTCGTCTAGCCATCTGGCGGACACCTATCGCCAAGGTGATGGTCAGTATGGCCGGTAATCCCTCTGGAATAGCGGCCACCGTCAGCCCTACAACAGCCATGAACAGCTCTCGGAAAGGCAGGTCACTGAAGACCAGCCCCCCGGCAAATATGACCGCACCGGCAATGACCACAATGATGGACAAGATTTTGGCAAAGCGGTCCATCTGTTCTACCAAGGGTGTTTTTAGAGACGTGGTCCGTGCCAACAGACCAGAGATACGACCAATCTCCGTCGACGCTCCGGTGCGAACCACCACGCCACGCCCGGTACCCGTAGATACCATGGTGCCGGAAAACGCCATGCTGGTTTGGTCACCCAGCGCCGCCTCTTTCTCCACCGGTTCCGGGGATTTCTCTACCGCTACGGATTCACCCGTAAGGATGGCTTCCTCGATCTTCAAGTTATGGCATTTTTCCAGGCGGGTATCCGCCGGTACGCGATCGCCGGGTTCCAATAGCACCGTGTCTCCGGGCACCAGGTCAGCGGCGTTAATTTGATGCTGGCCATCCTCACGGACTACACGTGCCTTCGGTGCCAGCATGTGTCCAATGGCGGACAATGCCTGCTCGGCCTTGCCTTCCTGGATAAAGCCCACAAGCGTCTGGATCACAACCACAGCCATGATGACCCCAGCATCTACCCAGTGGCCAAGTGCCCCTGTAATAGCCGACGCAGCCAAAAGAACGTATATCAGGAAGTTGCGGAGCTGGCGAATGAGTCTAGCAATGGGCCCGCTTGCCTTTCCTTCCGGAAGACGATTAGGGCCATAGACTGCAAGTCGCGCGGCGGCTTCCTCACCACTAAGAGGCGCTGTTGCTTCCAGTTGCTCTCTGGTACCGAAGGCATCCACTGTGTGCCAGTGCTGTTCTGGAGACTGGACGGGTAAGTTATCAACGGACAACACAGGTACCTGCCCGGCGCTCAAGAATTGCGAGAGCATCCCTCAGCCTACCAATGCCACTGACACCACCGCTTTCGGCGAAGTTGCCCGCTGCCGCCATTTTGGGATCCATTGAGCCGGCCGGCAGGTCAAGTTCTCTGGCTTCAGCAAGAGTTAATTCATTGATCGGTTCAGCGGAGTCCATTCCGAAATCGCGATAGATGGCATCCACATCTGTGAGGAGTAATAAGGCATCGGCACCCAGTTGGCGGGCCAGCAGTGCGCTCGCAGCATCTTTATCGATCACAGCTTCCACGCCGATCATGCTGCCATCATCAAGGCGAAGAACGGGAATGCCCCCGCCCCCTGCGCAGATCACCACAACGCCCTGCTCCAGCAGCAGTTTCAGCACCCGCATGTCGGGTATCTCCAAAGGTTTGGGCGAGGGCACGACTCGCCGCCACTTATCACCGTCCTGAGCTATCTTCCAACCTGCCGCTTCAGCTCTGGCTTCGGCCTCTTCTCTGCCATACACTGGACCGATAAATTTCGTGGGTTTGCTGAAAGCAGGATCGTCCTTGTCTACCACTACCTGGGTAAGCAGAGTTGCTACCGGCCGGTCATGTTCAAGAGCATTTTCCAGCTCCTGTTCGATGACATACCCAATCATGCCTTCGGTTTCGGCGCCAAGCACGTCCAATGGATAGGCTTCTTCAGATTTGTAAGCCGCACCCTGCAGCGCCAGCAGGCCTACCTGCGGGCCGTTGCCATGAGTGATCACCAGCTGATGGCCTGCCCGGACGATTTTGGCCAGTGATTCGGCGGCAACCTTCACATTTGCTCGTTGAGCCTCAGCGGTCAGTGGTTCACCGCGACGCAACAGGGCATTGCCGCCCAGAGCTGCAACTACCAGCATGTGTGACTCTCCCTATCAGCTTCCAAGAGTGGCAACGAGAACCGCCTTGATGGTATGCATTCGGTTCTCCGCCTGATCAAATACGATTGAAGCGGGGCTTTCGAAGACTTCATCAGTAACTTCCATGGCATTAATCTTGAACTCCGCCTCCATCTCCTTCCCGACAGTGGTTTCGGTGTTGTGGAAGGCTGGCAGACAATGCATAAATCTTGCCCTGGGGTTACCGGTTTTCTCCATCAGAGCCGTATTCACCTGATAAGGCTGAAGCAGCTTGATCCGTTCCGCCCACTTTTCCTTAGGCTCACCCATTGACACCCACACGTCGGTATAGACGAAATCCACGCCCGCGACAGCGGCATCAGTGTCTTCAGTGATCATGATCCTCGCGCCGGTGTCAGTGGCAATGGCCTGGGCTTCCTTCTGAATTGCCTCGCTTGGCCAGCAAGCTTTAGGGGCACACATACGGACATCCATACCCATCTTCGCACCCCCGATCAGCAGGCTGTCGCCCATGTTATTTGCGGCGTCGCCGATGAACACAAACGCTACGTCCCGCAGCGGCTTTTCAACGTTTTCCTGCATGGTCAGGAAGTCGGCCAGTATCTGAGTAGGGTGGAATTCGTTGGTCAGGCCATTATAAACGGGCACGCCAGCGAACTTGGCCAGCTCCTCAACCACCGACTGGCCAAACCCTCGGTACTCTATTGCGTCATACACCCGGCCTAGCACCCGTGCAGTGTCTTTCACCGACTCTTTATGGCCAATATGAGTACCTGTTGGCCCCAGGTAGGTCACCCGGGCTCCCTGATCAAACGCTGCAACTTCAAATCCCACCCTGGTTCGGGTGGAGTTTTTTTCGAAGATCAGCGCAATGTCTTTGCCTTGTAACTGCGGTACTTCTGTGCCGGCGTACTTGGCAGTTTTCAGGTCGGCAGAAAGCTTGAGCAAAAAACTTATCTCACGGGGAGTAAAGTCCCGTAGCGTCAGGAAATGACGATTCTTGAGGTTAAAAGCCATGTACTTCTCCTTTACTGTCAGACAGCATCCCTGATGGTTGGGCAGCTCATGCAGCGTCCGCCGCCCCTGCCGCGGCCCAGTTCAGCACCAGGAATAGCCAGCACTTCTATGCCGGCCGCTCCCAGGGCGGCGTTGGTGTCGTCATTACGGTCATAACCGACAACTACCCCGGGGCTCAGCGCCAGCACGTTGTTACCATCGTTCCATTGCTCCCGCTCACGCTCTTGCGGGCTATTGCCGCCTGTTGGCACAACCTCCAGCGTCGGGAATCCGAGAACCTCGGCAACTACTTCAAACAGGTGGCGGGAATCCTGTATGAAGGCCAATGTTTTGGCGCCCTCGCCCGGCCTCAGGTCATAGCAGACCACCGCATCTGCCACCTCCGTGAAAGCGGTCACAACGTTTCCGCCACAAAAGGTAAATACCGTATCCAGGTGCATTGCTGAGCGGTTTTTTGGCAACTGACAGGCAATAACTCGTTCTACCGTACCGTCGTCGAACAGTGCTTTTGACAGCTGGCCAATGCCTTGAGGGGAGGATCTTTCGCCCATACCCACCAGGACCGTGCGATTACCCAGAGGCATGATATCTCCCCCCTCCAGAGTGGCCAGACCATGGTCTTTCAGGGGGTCCCCCCAATGTACTTTCACTTTGCCCGCAAATTTCGGATGAAACTTGTAGATGGCGTTCATCAAAAGGGTCTCCGGCTTTCGGGCTGCCCAATACATGGGGTTCAGTGTTACCCCGTCGTAAACCCAGGCACTGTTGTCCCGGGTGAAAAGAAAGTTGGGCAGCGGGGGCAACACGAATCCGAAATGCCCAAGATGGTTACCAAACAGCCCAGTCGGGTCAAAAGGAAGATCCCCGACCTCCAGGCCGCCAATCAGGAATTCGGCCAGATCTTTACCAGGCAGTTCATTCATCCAGGCCTGAAGGTCCGATACCATGCCAACGCCGATGTAGTTCCAGTTGATACGATGGCCCAGAACCCATGCGCGACCCTCCGTAATTTCCAGCGTTTCTGCCAGAAGGTCATTAACATCTAGAACATCAATGCCGCGGCTCCGCATCAGATCGGTAAATACATCGTGGTCTTTCTGGGCCTGCTTTACCCAGAACACATCATCAAAAAGCAGGGAATCGCAGTTCGAGGGCGTTAACCGACGGTGGGCCAAGCCAGGCCGACAGACAATGACCTGGCGCAGGATCCCGGTTTCAGAGTGCACTCCAATGCTTTGTCCAGACATGGCAAACGTCCTTTTTCCAAGCGTCACAGCATAGTTCCGACGCTGATAATCACGGTGATAAACACGGTTAGGATGAGCAGCAGAGGCCAGATAAAGGCGAGCCAGCGATCGTAAGACACCCGCCCGATGGCAAGGCCACCAACTACAACTGCAAAAGTGGGATTGATCAGATTTACAAGACCGTTCGCTGACTGGTAGGCCGTCACCACGAGATCTCGTCCCACGTCCGCAAAATCGGCGAGCGGTGCCAGAATCGGCATGGAAAGAACAGCCAGCCCGGAGGACGATGGCACAAAAAAGCTCATGCCGATCTCAATCCAGAACATGAGATTGATGAAAGCGAGCTCTGGCAGACCGCCTAGCGATGCTTCTGCGCTGTGGAGGATGGTATCGGCAATCATGCCCTGCTCCATGATCACCACAATGCCACGGGCTAGCCCAACCACCAGAGCAACACCGAGAAGATCTCGGGCACCATCCACAAAGCTGCCGGTCAGTTTCTTTTCACCCAGTCGGGCAATGATGCCAATAACAATAGCGGCACCAAAAAACAAAGCGCCCATTTGCGCCATCCACCACCCCTGGGACGAAACACCCCAGATCATGACAACAAAGGCCAGCCCAAAGATAATCAGCGAAATGATCTGAGTCTTGGTGAGTCTAGCGCTATGGGTATTTTCATCATGTCCCTGTATGAACAGTTTGCGGTGGGCGTCCCACTGTTTTGCAACCACCGAGCGGGACGGGTCTGCTTTAACGCGGTGGGCATACCGCATGACATAGGCAATGCAGATCAGCAGACCGCCAATAAGCAGAATAAAACGCAGCACGATACCATCGGTAAACGGGATGCCTGCAGCATTAGCCGCAATAACGGTGGCGAAAGGATTGATAGTGGAGCCCAGTACGCCTATCCCCGCGCCAACCAAAATGATAGCGACACCGGTCACCGCGTCGTATCCGGCCGCGAGTATGACGGGAACAAGAATGGCGTAGAAAGCAAGAGTTTCTTCAGCCATCCCATAGGTTGTTCCGCCTAGTGCAAACAACGTCATCAGGATAGGAATCATCCAGATTTCATGCCCCTTTAGGTGGCGCATAGCGCTACGAATGCCGGTATCAATGGCACCGGTTGCATTCATCACGCCGAGAAAGCCCCCTAAGAACAGCACAAATAGTGCGACATCAATGGCATTCGCAGCGTAACTCTCGGGATCGTAGAATCCGGCGGTTGGGGCCAGCATGACCTCAACAAATCCCTGAGGATTGGGATCAACGGTTTGATAGGTACCTGGCACTGCCACTTCACGACCGACCTCTTCATTCATAGTCCGTTCATACTGCCCTGCCGGGATAATCCAGGTCAGAGCAGCAATCAGCATAATCAGACAAAAAAGAATGGTGTAAGCCGTGGGGAAGCGCGAAGCTAGGTTGTTTTCTAAGTTTACTGACGCTTTTGGATCTTCAGCCACGATATGTCTCCAGTCCATAATCGCATTGTGCAGACAAGCTCTCTCCTGGAACTTCAAATCAAGTCTAGCACTGGAATTCCAGTATTGGGTCGACCAAAACACGGAGCAATCGGCTATCAGCTTCCAGGACGCACCTACCTACTTCAATGTGGTCCTATTATTCGTGCTCAACTTCTCCAATCGTCCCGGTAGGCTTGTCTTCCGTCATCGTAAGAACAGTCGAACCGGGAATCTGATAGCCGATCGCTTGTCGCAGTGCTTCTTAATTAGGAACACTAGACTGGCAATCTAATGGGTTCTGTGCGCTAAGAAACATAAGGAGCAAGAAGAGAAAAACCTTTTCTCCCGAGATAGGATAAAATGCGGCACCGAACCGTACTGGCACCCCAGGCTCCAATTCTTGGGGCAGGCCGAGCGTGACGACTGGGCAGTGGGAGGATATTACGAACTTTGAGCGTAATTAGAACAAGCGTGATAGCAGATAGTTGGGCGTAACTCATCCAGATTCGCAATTAGACAGCTTTACATTCGATACTTGAAGTGATGTCTTAAAGACCGAAAAGGAACCGTTCCAACTAGGTGTTTCGTACGCTTGTCACCTAGCAACAAGCACACATAAAAACGGCCACTGTAGCAATGAGCTAAGTGGCCACTTTTATATATTTTGGTCGGAGCGACAGGATTCGAACCTGCGACCTTTGCAACCCCATTGCAACGCGCTACCAAGCTGCGCCACGCTCCGTACGTCTCAGCATACGATTCTTGCCTCAAGACGGTGCGTATACTAGCGTTTTATCGAACAAATGAAAAGCTCTTTTTGCGCTTTCTTTTCAAGTGCTTGTCTTCCATAAAGATTCATAAATACGCCCTACGCATGGCTATCTGCGTCGCGTAGTAAATTAGCCATCGCGGAATAAATGGCGGGTGCGCTGACGAGCAAGTGCTTGGAGTAAAGATCCTCGGGCACGTCATCAGGTACGTCGTAAAGATGACCAATACGTGCACCCGCCTCGCGGGCAATCACCCAGCCTGCAACGAAATCCCAAGGCGAAACGCTTTCATAGTAAGCGTCCAAGCGGCCGCAGGCGACGTCACAAATATCCAGAGCGGCCGCCCCATTGCGACGCATGTCTCGGCAGTTAGCCAATACGGCGGCTAGGCGAGGCAACAGGGCATCGCGAGCCTCACGCTGGTACGGAAAACCGGTCGCCACAAGGCTATGCGCTAGCTCACGGGCTTCACTGGGAGCGATCGGCTTATCATTGCAATATGCCCCAAACCCATCGGCCGCGGTAAAGGTTTCATTCAAAAACGGCGCGTGGACGACGCCGATTTTCGCCACCCCGTTCTCCAGCCAGCCTATCGAGACCGCCACATGGCGTAGCCCCTGGGCAAAATTAACCGTGCCATCAATCGGATCGACGACCCATAGCTGCGGTGTACTGACGTTGAACGCCTGGTCGGGGGATAGCTCTTCACTTAGACGGGTCTCGTCAGGAAAATGCAAGGCTAACTGCTTGCTGATAAAGCGATCTACCGCTATATCGGCATCCGTTACTAGCTCATCACCTGCTTTTAAGTGCCGACCAAATGACTGGTTTTGGCGTGCCTCGATAATCATTTGCCCCGCCTGTTCGGCAATCGACCGGGCAATTTCCAGGCGCTCTTTGAGCGTATAGGCCGACATAGCAACTCCATTAGTGGATGAGACGTTAGCGTAGAGCATCCACCAGGATATCGACAACCACACGAGTAGCCGCATCAATCAGCACTACATCGGCGCCCACTCGCTGCCATTCATAACCCGGATAATCGGGAAGCTGATTGGCTAAAGAGCCGTCAAAGCGCTTGGCGATACCCGGCGGCAACGGCTTGCCACGCGCCAGGTTACGCTCAATGCCGGGCGGCAGCGACTCAGCTCGGGGCGCACCATACTCACGCAGCAAGCGCTGAAGTGCGCGCTCTTCAATGCGCGGCTGATCGTCACGGTAATCACGCTCACCGCGATGGTCGGATGACCGCTGACGGTGCTCTTGATGCTGGCCTTGCTGATGCTGTTTATCCCGAGCACCATGCGCCGGGGCATGATCAGGCTGAGCAAACGCCGCGCTACTGAGCACCAGGGCGGCCACGCCACCAACAAAAACGATTTTGAAAGGATTCACTGTAAGCTCCTCGTATGGGCTTAGAACCTACAGTGTAACGAGCGAATGCGCAGGGAATGAGCAAACAACGAGCATATTGCAGACATCAAAATATCTAAACGACTCCTCTGCAAAAAAGCTGGCTTACTTGGAAAGCTTAAAGCTCTTTCTCATCACGGCAGGAACCCGGCAAATATTTTTCGTCAAGCGCATTGCCTGCCCCAGTAGTGGTTCGACAAGACCACTGAAGAGAACCCTCTGAAGCCGTAGACTCCATCACCACCCATTTACCCGCAATAGCGCTGTTGGAATTGTCACTCATCTCCATAACAACACGGGCATCGTAATTTTCTTCGCCAGGCCAGATGCCAATATAGGCCACAAAACTGTCGTTATTGATCTCCCCTCCGTTTCCGCTCCTATCGCTATCTTCAGGCAGACCAGCCTCCTCATTACTATCGGGGAAGCGGCCTCGTACCGAATAAAACTCACTCATGGTCGTTTTATACGCCGATGCCAGATTAAATGCCTCAGATACCTGGGCACGGGCGGTATAGTTCTGATACTGAGGAATGGCGATAGAGGCCAGTACTCCGATAATGGCGACCACAATCATTAGCTCGATTAGCGTAAAGCCTTGCTGGATTTTCTTCACGTTCCATCCCTCTAAGGGCGGTCTTGGTCGTCACTATATAAATTGGGGCCATTAAGGCCCCAACAGTTTGCGTTTGGTAATAAAATTAGTCTTTACATCCCGCAGGAATACGATTATCAGCTATAGCATTTTCTCCATCACCACCGCTGCATACCCACCCTTCTTGGGGATCTTCGGTTTCCAGAAGCATAGTGCCGCCTTCTAATGCACTATCCGTTTCAAACGTTACAGTGATAGTGCCAGTATCCTCTTCGAATGCATATGAAGCATTTTGCACATATCTACCTGCTGGCTCATCGTCGGCTTCGACTAAGTCATCGACATCATCAGTTGATGGCATATCTCCCTGAAGTGAGTATTGCTCAGCAATATCTGCGCGCATGCCTGCCGTCACCGACAGTCCTTCACTTGCCTGGGCGCGGGCGGTGTAGTTCTGATATTGCGGGACGGCAATGGACGCCAGTACGCCGATAATCGCCACCACGATCATTAGCTCAATCAGCGTAAAACCGCCCTGTTTTTTGTTACCTACTGCCGGTTGTGCAGAATGCTGCATGGAGTCGTCTCCTTGGGGAATCGTACTCAGCGTCGGCGCTGGGCATCACAATTGGGTGAAGGCTTAATGACATTAACTTACAGTCTGTTATTTATCAACGCTGCGCATTAACCCTAACGTATGAACATTATCGACCGTTATATGCTTTTCTTGAGTTTATCGGCTTAAGCCATGTTACTGCCGTGCGGGGCCAAGTATGGTAAAAGTACCCCACAGCGCTATTCACTAATGAGTCCTGCATGAGCGAATCTAATGTCGAGTCCACTTTAAGCCATGCCGCCGCCCGGGGCGGGCTTCGAGGTATTGCCCAGCGTTTGGTCAAGCATGACTTGCTCACTGAGGCTCAGGCGGCCACCGCCGAGGCGACGGCCTTTGATTTAGACATTTCACTGCTACAACACGTGGTGGATAGCGGCCTAGTCGACTCTAAGCAGGCAGCAGTCGCCGCTGGCTGGGAGTACGGGCTGCCGGTGATTGATCTCAATGCAGTGCGTTTATCATCGCTACCGCCGGCCGCGGAATATCCCGTCAAAGTGCTGCAACATTTAACCGTTTTGCCGCTGGCGCGTCATGGCCACCGGCTCACCGTTGCCGTCCCCTACCCCGCAACACTCACCCAACTGGATGAGTTGCAATTTGCCACCGGTCTAAGTGTTGAAGGGGTGCTGGCCCCCGTTGACCAACTCGCCACGGCGCTAAATCAATACCTAACGCAAAACGAGCGCAGCATGCTGGAAGAGCTTGACGACGTCGATGATGCCGTCAGCTCTTTAAATGTCGTTCAGGGCGCGGGGGATGACGCTCCACTTGAAGAGGCACCCCAAAATAGCGACGATGCGCCGATCGTTAAATTCGTCAACAAATTATTGTTGGATGCCATTCGCCGAGGCGCGTCGGATATCCACTTTGAGCCCTATGAAACCCAATACCGCGTTCGCTTCCGGATTGACGGCATGTTAATTGAAGTGGCGCGCCCTCCTTTTGCCATGCGTAACCGCATTGCCGCGCGCTTGAAAATCATGGCGCGGCTGGATATTTCCGAACGTCGACTGCCCCAGGACGGGGCCATTAAACTGAAACTGTCACGCACCCGTTCTCTCGATTTTAGGGTTAACTCTCTGCCCACCGTGTATGGCGAAAAGCTGGTGTTGAGGATTCTAGACCCTACCGCCACACAACTGGGTATTGAGCAGCTTGGTTTCACTGATGACCAGCGTGGCTACTACGAGCGGGCGTTAGCACAGCCACAAGGGATGATCCTGGTGACGGGTCCAACGGGCAGTGGTAAAACCGTATCGCTATATACCGGCATCAATATGCTCAACCAGGTAGAACGCAATATCTGCACTGCCGAAGATCCTGTAGAAATCAAAGTCCCTGGCGTTAACCAGGTCAACGTGCTGCCGAAAATAGGTCTGGATTTTGCCAGCGCGTTAAGGGCATTCTTGCGCCAGGATCCCGACGTGGTCATGGTGGGTGAAATACGCGATTTAGAAACCGCTGAGATTTCGGTCAAAGCCGCCCAAACCGGCCACCTGGTTCTGTCCACCGTACATACCAACTCGGCAGCCGAGACCTTGACTCGCTTATCCAATATGGGGGTGTCCTCCTTCAATATTGCCAGTGCGGTCAGCTTAATTATCGCACAACGTTTGGCGCGCAAGCTTTGTCCTCATTGCAAAGCACCCGCTGATATTCCCCATGAAACCCTTCGGCGCGAAGGCTTTAATCAACAGGAAATTCAGCAAGCTACTCTCTATCGTCCGGTGGGCTGTAAGCAGTGTACCCAAGGCTACAAAGGACGCGTTGGCGTTTATGAAGTGGTCCCCATTACCGATGCGATGCGTCAGTTGATTATGCGCGATGCCAATGCCCTCGATATTGACCAGTTGGCTCGTCGCGAAGGGTATCCTAGCTTGCATCGCAGCGGCCTTTTAAAAGTGATGCAAGGGATTACCAGCCTTGAGGAAGTTAACCGCATCAGCAAGGAGTAAATCATGGCCAAGGCGCCCCGCGCTCGACGCCAGCCGACCGTTCAACTTTATCGTTGGAAATGGGAAGGTACAGGACCACAAAATCGTACACTGAGCGGAGAAATCGTTGGCCGCAGCAAGGCGGATGTGGCAAGCGAGCTGGCGAATCAACAGATCAGCGTGCGTCGACTACGCAAAAAAACCGGCCTCAGTGGGCGCGGGCGCATTAATCCGCAAGATATCATGGTGTTTGCTCGTCAAATGGCCACCATGATTCGCGCCGGCATTCCGCTTTTGCAGGCGTTGCAGGTGGTGGCCGAGAGCCTTAAAAAACCGGCGATGGTGGCGCTGGTACAGCAAATGATGAGCGATATTTCCGCGGGTGCCAGTTTCTCCGATGCGCTACGCCGCCATCCTAAATATTTTGATCGGCTGTTTGTGAACTTGGTAGAAGCAGGTGAGCAAGCCGGTGCGCTGGACCAGATGCTTGACCGAATCGCCACCTATAAAGAAAAAGTCGAATCGCTGAAGAGCCGCGTTAAAAAGGCCTTGTGGTACCCTTCCGCCGTGTTGCTTATCGGTGTAGGGGTCACTTTGCTGTTACTGGTTAAGGTAGTGCCCGAGTTCGATAGCATGTTTGACAGCTTTGGCGCGGAGCTACCCGCCTTGACGCAAATGACCGTCAACCTATCCGACCTTGCCCAGCGATTTTGGCTACACGCACTGGGGGCCGTCCTAGCAGGCGTATTACTGCTAAAACAATCCATTAAGCGCTCTCCGCGCATTGCTTACCGAGCGCACAGCGTTATACTGCGCCTGCCCATTGTCGGCGACATTTTGCATAAATCGGCAGTCGCCCGTTTTGCCAGAACCCTGGCGACGACGTTTGCTTCTGGCGTGCCATTAGTCGAGGGACTTGATACGGCGTCAGGTGCCACCGGCAACAGGGTTTACGAGCGCGCAGCCACCCAGACACGTCATGACGTCGCCACCGGCCAACAGCTACATTTCGCCATGCGCATGACCAATCAGTTCCCGCCCCTGGCGGTACAAATGGTCAGTATTGGTGAAGAAGCTGGCTCACTTGATGCCATGCTAAACCGCGTCGCGGACTACTACGAAGAAGAAGTCGACAACAAGGTTGATGCCTTAACCTCGCTGATGGAACCGCTTATTATCGTGGTGCTAGGCCTTTTGGTTGGCGGTGTCGTGGTGTCGATGTACTTACCCATCTTTAACTTAGGCTCGGCTCTATAAGGGTCAGTGCAAAGGCTTGTCATGCAGTATTTTTCGATAACGTTCTGGCCGCTTATTTTTATACTGGGGTTATGCCTGGGCAGTTTTCTTAACGTTGTCATCACTCGACTGCCCGTCATGCTGATGCGGCAATGGCGCCAGGAAGCACGCGCTCAATTGGCGCTGGGCGACGAGCCATTGCCGCGATTCAATCTTGCCCAACCACGCTCCATGTGTCCTCGCTGTGAAACCACTCTTCATTGGCACGACAATCTACCACTAATCGGCTGGCTTAAGCGACGCGGGCGCTGCGCGCATTGCCAGGCCAGAATCAGCGTACAGTATCCGCTAATTGAGTTTGCCGGTGGTGTCCTGGCCATCACTGTTGTCTTGCTTTATGGCTTCAGTTGGCAAGCCCTATGGCTTTATGGTGCCTGCTTAACGCTGCTTGCGCTGGCGGTCATCGACTGGCGAGTGCAGCTGCTACCTGACGCTCTAACGTTGCCGTTACTGTGGGCCGGGTTACTTTACCAGTGGCTCTTTCAGCCTGCTTTCCTGGCCGATGCTGTCATCGGCGCCGTGGCCGGTTATCTAAGTCTTTGGAGTTTCTACTGGTTATTCAAACTTGCTACCGGCAAAGAGGGCATGGGCTTTGGTGACTTTAAACTATTAGCCGCATTGGGCGCTTGGCTGGGTTGGTTATCACTACCGCTGGTCATGCTATTTTCAGCGGGCTTAGGAGCCATATTGGGCATCGTCTATCAAGCATCATCTCCCCAAGCCCGCGGCACGCCTATACCGTTTGGGCCCTTTTTGGCGCTCGCCGGCTGGATTATGCTGCTTGCTGGCAACGAGGTATTAGCAATGTACTTGAATATCGTCAGTTAAGCATCACGCAAACAAATGACATGTCACAGGTATAAACACCATGATTATTGGCTTAACGGGGGGGATCGGTTCGGGTAAGTCGACGGTCGCCCGCGCCTTTGGCGAACGCGGCATTGGTTGGGTCGATGCCGACGACGTCGCCCGTGAAGTTGTCGCGCCCGGCGAGCCCGCCCTCACCGACATCCTTAACCGGTTTGGGCCCGAGGTGATCGCCGAAGATGGCTCGCTCAACCGGGCCACACTTCGCGAGATTGTTTTTGAAGAACCAGAGCAACGCCAATGGCTTGAGCAACTCACTCATCCACTCATTCGTGAACGCCTCATTGCAGCGCTACGGCACATCGAAGCGGGACCTTCACCTTACGCGCTGCTGGTATCGCCTTTACTGTTCGAGTCTGGGCAAGCGGCATTAGTGGATCGTACCCTGGTGATCGACATTCCCACCGACATGCAGCTATCAAGAACGCTGAAGCGAGACGGTGTCAGTGAAGCAAACGTGCGTGCTATCCTAAAAGCACAAATGTCGCGTGAGGAGCGCTGCGCTAGGGCCGATGACATCATCGACAATAGTCGCGATATTGCGCATATGAAGCAGCAAGTCGCTAGCCTTGATCAAGCCTATCGCGCGTACCTTTCTTCATGATTGGCTTCACAACTATTTTCGTTTCTCACTCACTAATACGTTTTACATCACTTCGGATTTATTATGCCTCAACCCGCTAACGACAGCCCATTTGAAGTTGCTTGCCCCCAGTGTACTCGCGCCGTTCCGTGGAGTGACGAAAGCCCCTATCGTCCATTTTGCAGTAAGCGATGCCAACAGCTCGACTTGGGTGCCTGGGCAGAGGAGTCTCATCGGATTGCCGGTGAAAACGCCATGGACGAAGCGGATATCGACACCCTTCTAGCACAGGCAGATCGCGATGCACCGCTTTCCTGACCTTTTAGCTTATTTACAAAGCGCATTCCACGATCAAAGAGTCACCGCTCCATGACGGCACCACACTACCCTGCCTACCAACTTATGCAGGAGCTTGAGCGGTGTTTTGACAATCTGATGGCAGCATTGGAAGTACTCGCAAAACGCTACGAGGAGCAACGTCCGCTTACCTGGACACTATTGCCGACAAACGATACCTCATCTGAATGGTTTAGAACGGCCATGTTTGATGTCTGGCACCAACCGGGGCAGGACGGCCGGGAAACACGCAATTACCTAGGCATTGTGGTTGCCAATGATGCGCTTATCGACGCTGCTCACAATGTTAATTTGGCGAAAGAGGCTTTTCATACAGGCTTACAAAAAATCAAAAACACCTCACCGAAGGCGCTGAGTGACGCCAAAGCACGCCTAACAACACGGCACCCAGAAGTTAAAAGCGTTTTACGTAAAGAAGGCCTAGCTCGGCTGCATTTAAAGCAATGCTGGCGTCAGTTACCTATCGCAGATGCGGAGGTAAGCAAAGTACGCTTTGCCTGGTACCAAAGCGGGCGGTCAATTAAACGCATCACCGTTCGAGAAGCAGAACAAAAACTTCTCCAGCTTGACGCCGAAGCACCTCATGTAAAGCTGCAACTGCGTCGCCTTGCAGGTTTGCCTAGCGGTGAGCCGCTCGCCCAAGTCCAGCCTCAGGCACCGCTAATGCGAGCCAATCTATTTTTTACCCACCCGCTTGCAGATGGCCATACCAGGCGAGCGTTAAACGTCGCAATGCCCCTATTTGTTCCCAGCACTAGCGCTGGGCTACCTAATATCAAAGCACCGCCTTCTCATCCTCAGCCCACGCGAACACGTGCAACTCGACGCGATGAAAAGCTAGAATCTGACGTTTTTTTACCCAGCCTGCGAGTCTATCGTTACCGCTCATAACCACGACTTGAAGACTTTAGGCAGGCACCTGTCCGTCTGTCCAACGCCCAGCCGTTATTAATGTCTCTATCAGGAGGCGTAGGTCATGCGGGGCAATATGGTACTCCGTCAGCAGGGCTTCAAAACGCTGCTGAAACTGCTCCTCGCGTAGATGGGCATTCTTTTCCGCGTCTTCTTTCTCAAGCGCTTCCAAAGAGCGAACAGGCGGTCCGGTAGGAATATCCATCGTGCTGCCAGGGTCTTCTAGCTGACGTAGCGCTTGCGCAAACGCATCATCTAATTCACGAAATTTGCGAAGCTTATCGCGCTCGTCCAACTGTTTATGAACTTTTTGATATTTCATTGATGTTTCATTTACACCCTTTCGATTATGGGATTCGCCTGTTTATTTGGCTATTTTCCCTAAAAACTGTGCCCAAACGCGTAAAAAGGCAAAGCAAACTTGCCTTCATCGGCTGTTACTAGCATAAAGAGAGCATCGTTATAAATCGGTGCACATAGCAAAAAAAGCTTACGTATCGTTGCCCATTTTGCAATCACTGTAATAGTAAGCTGCAATGTAACTATCACGGCGCCAAGTAAGCCGTCGTCACATTGCCCTAATGCGAAAGTACACCCGCTACATCAACGCACCGGGAGGGTGCACATTACAGCCAGATCCGGCATCTGGCCGTAATACTCATGCATGGGAGGCCAGATAATGTTCAACGCAATGACACGAGCTGAGATCTGGCTGCAGGACACACTTGAAAAGCCATTAAGCATTGATGATCTTGCTCAAAATCTAGGGTATTCAGCTTCTCAAGTACGGCGCCAATTCCGCCATTACTTCCACACCTCGCCGAGTGCTTATCGAGAAAAACGGCGTTTGGAACGAGCTGCAGTATTACTAGCCTTTACTCCACGTAATATAGCGCAAATAGCGATAAGCTGTGGCTACCAAAATCACTCATCTTTCTCGCGAGCTTTTCAGCGGCACTTTCAATTATCCCCGCGAAATTATCGTCAGGCTATACGCTACGTGCTACACCAGCAGATACCCTCTCACGGCTTTACGACACGTATTGAGCGCGCACCCGCGCGACAGGCAGTTTTAATGCGGCTGTATAAGTCGCCTGAACACCTACAAGGCCTGGGGGATACTACTTACCATAGCCATCAGTTGGAAGGCCTGCAAGCACGTTTGGCTGACTCCACACCGGTCGTCTCGCTGCCCGATCTGCTAAGCGAGAAAATAGACGCACTCAGCGATCAAACATCACATCCAGTACGCACTGATATCGGACTTTATCTGGAAACGCTTCATAATATAAAAAGCATTCCATTACCAGCGCCCTATCGCCGCGTAAATATTGCAACGCGCTATTATGCAAGCACCTACTTTCATGAATTTTCACAGCTTTCACGCGCATTAACCAACACGCTGCTAGAGCTTCTGCATAAACCAAAAAACGTCTATATTAGCGGCGATGCACCTATGGTTCTCTGGCAGCCGGATTATTTGGAGCTAAGGGTACCGCTGACACACTGAAAATAGAGATTATTTAGGGCCATAAATAAACCGGCACTTCAATAGAAATGCCGGCTTGTAGATGCTTAGTACTTAGTCTTCCATGCGGACGAGCCAGGACTCAACGGCCTCATCGCCGTGTTCGTCTTTCCAGCTGCGCAGCCCTTTGTGGTTACCGCCACGCGTTTCAATAACCTCACCTGTATGGGGGTTTTTGTATATCTTCAAACGGCGCTTACGGCGACCAGCATTGCTGCCAGTTGATTTCGCACCACGCTGATCAGCGGCAGGATCAAGTAACGCCACCACATCGGCTGGCCGCTTACCAAATTCATTCATTAGCGCTTCAAGCTTTGACTTGAACTCTAGCTCGCTTTTGAGCCGCTGATCACCCTCAAGGCGCTGAAGATCTTCTTGAAGCTGCTTCAGTTGCTGTTCTTTTTGGATGTATTCATTAAGTAGTGACATGGGGAATCCTTTAACATCAGGTCAAACCAGATAAGATACCGAACTGACATTGCCAGTATCCATTAGTTCAGAATGCGTATTCATTATTACTGCAAAAGAGCCAACTGACAACAGTCTAGTTCATTTTTAGTCAATTACGAAAATTTTTTAAATATTGACTTAGCATGGAATAACTTTAAAAGGCTTTATCAATAAGTCACTGAAGGCAGGAAGTCACAGACAAAAAAGCGCCGCCTTAAAGGCGGCGCTCTTACAAAGCCATGACTAATGCGTCATTAGTCTTGACCCATCTGCTGCTTAATCAAGTCACCGATAGTGGTGGCACCACCTGTTTCCGGCTCTTGCTCACGTATTTTCTTAAGGTTCTGACGCGTGTCGTCTTGCTCTTTCGCTTTTACTGAAAGATTAATCTGACGACTCTTACGGTCAACGCTTACAATGCGCGCTTCAACACTGTCACCTTCGTTGAGCACGTTACGTGCATCTTCAACGCGATCAGCGGCGATTTCAGATGCCTTAAGGACGGCTACCACATCAGTGGCCAGCTCGACATGAGCTTCTTTAGCATCCACTTCAACTACACGGCCCGTGACGATACTGCCTTTGTCGTTAACCGACAGGTACTCGGCAACCGGATCGGAATCCATTTGCTTAATACCTAAGGAGATACGCTCGCGCTCAGGGTCGATAGACAGAATAACCGCTTCAGCTTCGTCGCCTTTCTTGAAGTTACGAACCGCTTCTTCGCCAGTATCTGTCCAGGAAATATCCGACAGGTGAACCAGCCCGTCGATACCGCCTTCCAGGCCGATAAAGATACCGAAGTCAGTGATTGACTTGATGGTACCTGATACACGGTCGCCTTTGTTGTACTCGGCATTGAACGTTTCCCACGGGTTCGCAGTGCACTGCTTAATACCCAGAGAAATACGACGACGCTCTTCGTCGATATCCAATACCATGACGTCAACATCATCGCCCACTTGCACTACTTTGGACGGATGAATGTTTTTGTTGGTCCAATCCATTTCAGAAACGTGAACCAAACCTTCAACGCCTTCTTCCAGTTCAGCAAAGCAGCCGTAGTCGGTCAGATTAGTGACCACTGCGTGCACTTTGGTACCTTCTGGGTAACGGTCTTTAATGTTAACCCACGGATCTTCGCCCAACTGCTTAAGACCCAGCGAAACGCGGTTGCGCTCACGGTCAAACTTAAGCACTTTCACGTTGACTTCGTCGCCTACGGCCACGATTTCAGACGGATGCTTGATACGCTTCCACGCCATATCAGTGATGTGCAGCAAGCCATCAACACCGCCCAGATCAACGAAGGCACCGTAATCGGTCAGGTTCTTAACGATACCTTTGATTTGCTGGCCTTCCTGGAGTGTTGCCAGCAGCGCTTCACGTTCAGCGCTATTTTCTGCTTCCAGAACCGCACGGCGTGAAACCACGACGTTATTGCGCTTCGGATCGAGTTTAATGACTTTAAAGTCCAACTCTTTATTTTCCAGGTGCGCGGTATCGCGAACCGGACGAACGTCAACCAGAGAGCCTGGCAAGAAGGCACGGATAGAGTCGACGTCGACAGTGAAGCCGCCTTTGACCTTACCGTTGATCACGCCTTTGACAACTTCATCTTTCTCGAAGGCGGCTTCCAGAATCTTCCAAGCTTCTGCGCGCTTGGCTTTTTCACGGGACAGACGCGTTTCACCGAAGCCATCTTCAACAGCTTCAAGTGCAACGTGCACATCGTCACCGATGGCAATGTTCAGTTCGCCATTCTCGTCACGGAACTGAGACGCGGGAATCTGACCTTCCGATTTTAGACCGGCGTTAACGGTAACCCAGTCACCGTCAATATCGACAACTTGGGCCGCAACGATAGCGCCCGGCTCCATGTTAATGTCGTTAAGAGACTGTTCAAACAGTTCAGCAAAGCTTTCGCTCATGGTGTTCCTACGTGATCAACGTTGTTGAGGCATAAATGCCTTCTCCGTACCACCAGCGAGTACGGGCCTAATGTCACTCTGCTTTTGGGGGTGTTAGCGCTGGTTAGACCTGACCGGGCTCACCGATGTGAGTATTGCGCCCTGCCATGTCGTGACACCTATCCAAAAACGCCGCAAGGGAGAGTCAAATGCCGGATGCTAAGCCATGCTGGGAAAGCAACTCGGTCAATTGATCAACCACTTCCGGTATGCTCAGGCACGTGGTATCAAGCGTAATGGCATCATCTGCCGGCTTGAGTGGAGCCACGTTGCGCTGCATATCGCGTGCATCGCGCGCCTGAATCTCCTTTAGAAGACTCGAAAGACTAGCATCCACGCCCGCTTCCTGCAACTGCTGATGGCGACGGCGGGCCCGCTCGGAGGCCGATGCAGTCAAGAATATTTTTAAGGAAGCGTTAGGAAAAACGATCGTTCCCATATCGCGGCCATCCGCCACTAGTCCAGGTGCTTGGCAAAAGTTGCGCTGGCGTTGCAATAGCGCCTGACGAACTTTGGGCAGCGCGGCCACCTGAGAGGCGCGCTCACCAGCCTCTTCAGTACGAATCACGCGGCTAACATCCTCTCCTTCCAAAAGCGTCCGCGCCTGACCATCATCAACTGGAAAGGCGACATCCAGTGATTGCGCCAATGTTGCCAGGGCATCTTCATCATCAAGCGCAACCTGATGCTTAACAGCCGCCTGCGCGGTTAAGCGATACAGAGCACCACTATCTAATAGATGCCATTTCAAACGGTCAGCCACCAGCCCGCTAATGGTGCCTTTACCCGCACCACCGGGACCATCAATCGTCAACACAGGGAACTGCTCGGTCATACGCCCTCCGCTGAAAGCGTCATGCCCACGCGTGTGGCCAGAGGGACAAAATCAGGGAACGAGGTGGCGACATTAGCGCAGTCGTCGATCACGATATCGTCACTTGCCCGTAGCGCCGCAATGGCAAAGGCCATCGCGATACGGTGATCACCAAGGCTATTGATCCGACCACCGCCGTAACTGGGTGTTTGATCATTGCCATTGCCAATGATATCGATGCCGTCAGCAACCACTGTGTTTTCAACGCCCAAAATAGTGAGTCCATCGGCCATTGCCTGGATGCGGTCAGACTCTTTAACCCGTAACTCTTCTGCTCCGCGCAGCCGGGTGGTGCCTGTGGCATTCGCGGCGGCAATAAACAACGCAGGAAATTCGTCAATCGCTAGTGGCACTTGGTCTACGGGGATATCAATGCCGGTGAGGGGCGAGTAGCGAATGCGAATATCCGCAACGGGCTCACCCCCCACTTCGCGCTGGTTTTCAAGCGCTAAGTTTGCACCCATTAAGGTGAGAATATTGATCACACCAATGCGGGTCGGGTTAATGCCGACGTGCTCAAGCGTTATGTCAGACCCCGGCGTAATAGCAGCAGCGACCAAGAAGAATGTCGCCGATGAAATATCCGACGGCACATCAATCGGGCCTGCTGTCAGCTTACCGCCGCCCTGCAGCCAGCAGGTGTCGCCTTCGCGCGATACTGCATAGCCAAAGCCATTAAGCATGCGCTCAGTGTGGTCGCGAGTAGGCGCGGGTTCTCGAACGCGGGTTTCACCCTCGGCGTATAATCCAGCTAATAATAAGCAGGACTTCACCTGGGCACTGGCCATGGGCATATCGTAATAAATGCCCTTCAGAACGGCGCCGCCGGTAATCTTCAAGGGCGGCCGTCCGCCTTCTGCGGTATCGATCGTTGCCCCCATCAATCGCAGCGGGTCGGCAACGCGTGCCATCGGGCGCTTGTTCAACGACTCATCGCCTGTCAGTTCGGTATTAAAGGCCTGACCAGCCAATAAACCCGCAAACAAACGCATCGCCGTGCCTGAGTTGCCTACATAAAGCGGCCCGGAAGGCGCTTTTAGCCCCTGCATACCAACGCCATGGATAGTAACGCGTCCCTGGTGAGGGCCCTCAATGGCCACGCCCATTTCCCGAAACGCTTGAAGAGTCGCGAGGCTATCTTCACCCTCTAGAAACCCCGTGACATCAGTGACACCCTCAGCAAGCGCGCCAAGCATAATGGAGCGGTGCGACATGGATTTGTCACCGGGTACACGTAGGCGACCTTGCGCCTGACCGCCTGGCCGCACCCGGTAAGTCACCTTACCTTGTGGTTGCATATGATATTCCGCCTGGTAAGTGGTTTTATTCAATAACGTATCAAAATAATGGCGTGCGTGACTGGCCCGATCAAATGTCGCGATCAGGGCATCACTATCGCCACGCTCAACGGCATCCCGCAGCCGAGCGAGGCCTGCTTCAAACTCGTCCAAGGACGTTAGCACTGCCTGGCGATTGGCAATAAAAATATCTCGCCACATCACCGGGTCGCTACCGGCAATACGGGTAAAATCACGAAAGCCACCGGCGGCATAACGGAAAATATCCAGCCGATCATCCTGACGTGCCAGCGTATCGACCAATGAAAAAGCCAACAGGTGCGGCAAATGGCTAGTGCGTGCCAATACATGGTCGTGGTGCTCAACGCTCATCTCAAGCACTTCAGCCCCGCAGGCTTTCCAAAGCGTTCGCACACGCGCTAACGCGGCCGGGTCAACATCGGGCTCGGGAGTCAAAATCACTTTATGGTGACGATAGAGGCCTGGGTCGGCCGCCAAGACGCCGCTCTTTTCCGAGCCTGCAATGGGGTGACCCAATACCATGTTAGTGGGCACGCGGCCGAACACACGCTCAGCACAGGCCCGAATCGTCGCCTTGGTGCTACCCACATCGGTAATGACTACATTTTCGCCGGCGCGCGGTAAAGCACTGGCAAGCGCTTTCATGACCGTTTCCATTGCCAGCACCGGTACAGCCAGCACGATCAATGATGCATCAACCACTTGATCGCCAAGCTCGGTTCCACCGCTGTCAATTATCCCCATCTCGACGCCACGCGCAATTTCATCTGGATTGGGGTCGCAGCCGACTATCTGACTCTCAAAACCAGCCGAACGCAGTGCCGCTGCCAGTGAGCCACCTATCAACCCAAGACCAACGATCAATACTCGCGATTCATTAACGCCAGTCACCCCATTATCCCCTGGCGTCACAATACGCCCTGGGGGTAGGAGCCCAGCACGCGCAACTCAGCGGCACGGAGTTGGACTTCTTCCAATACGGCCGCGACACGGGGCTCGTCGCGATGACCTTTAAAGTCGATAAAAAAGACATAGTTCCACGCGCCGGTACGCGACGGACGCGTCTCCAGGCGGGTCATATCAATTTGATGGCGATGAAACGGCTCAAGCAGATCATGAAGCGCGCCTGGCTGGTTGCGCATAGCAACCACAATCGACGTTTTATCCTCTCCCGACATGGGAATATCTTGGTTGCCGATAATTAAAAACCGTGTGGAGTTATCCGGACGGTCTTCGATTTTTTCTGCCACGGGCTCCAAGTTATACAGTTTTGCCGCCATATCACCGGCAATCGCCGCGCTGTGCCATTCGGTTTTCACCAGTTTTGCCGCTTCGGCATTGGAGGAAACCGGCACTCGCTCAGCGTGTGGAAAGTGCGCGTCAAGCCACTTGCGGCACTGGGCAAAGGACTGGGGGTGAGAGTATATACGCGAGACTTTATCGCGGCGGGTGGTTTCACTAACCAACAAGTGGTGATGAATACGCAACACCACTTCACCGCAAATCCGAATGGAAGATTCCATAAAGGTATCAAGGGTGTGGTTCACTACGCCTTCGGTGGAGTTCTCAACAGGCACGACACCGTAGTTAACAGCACCGGCTTCTACCTCACGAAATACTTCATCGATAGCAGCCATGGGGAGACTAACGGCACTTTCACCAAAGTGCTTTAACGCCGCCTGCTGAGTGAAGGTGCCTTCAGGCCCCAGATACGACACCTTGATGGGCTTTTCCAGTGCCAGGCAGGCCGACATAATCTCGCGGAACAGCCGCGCCATTTCTTCAGAATCAAGCGGGCCTTTGTTCAAAGACATAATGCGGCGCAGCACCTGGGCTTCGCGCTCAGGGCGATAAAACACCGCACCTTCGTCCTCGGCAAGCTTGACATGCGCGACCTGCTGAGCGCAGTCGGCACGCTCACTAATCAAACGCAGGATATCGTCATCCAGCTGGTCAATACGCTGGCGCAACGCGTCCAGATTGATCGGCGTATCGGACATGGTGATTAGCCCCTTCGTTGTTCGAAATCTGCCATGAAGGCAATCAATGCGTCCACGGCTTCCTCGGGCACGGCGTTATATAGGCTGGCGCGCATGCCGCCAACGCTGCGATGGCCTTTCAGATTCAGTAGCCCGGCCTCATCTGCCTCTTTTAAAAACAGCTGATCCAGTTTAGCGTCCGCCAAAACGAAGGGCACGTTCATGCGTGAACGGTTATGAACCGCAATCGGGTTGCTATACAAATCACTGGCGTCGATAGCAGCATAAAGCTTTTGGGCTTTGCGTTGGTTAATCGCATCCATCGCTTTAAGGCCACCAACGTCTTCTTTAAGCCACTGGAAAACCAACCCCGCCAAATACCAAGCATAGGTAGGCGGTGTATTGACCATAGACCCCGCTTCGGCGAGAAGCTGATAGTCGAACAGCGAAGGAATGGTGGGCTTAGCCTTACCCAATAAATCATCACGCACCAAGACTAGCGTTAACCCTGCCGGGCCAATGTTTTTCTGCGCGCCCGCATAAATCACGCCGAACTCACTGACATCCAGCGGCCCGGAAAGAATGCTAGAGGACATATCACACACCAGCGGAACAGCGCTGCCATCACTGCGCTGCACCCTTGGGGTGTAATCAAACTCAAGGCCGCCAATCGTTTCATTAGCGGTATAGTGAAGGTACGCCGCATCATGGCTTACATTCAGCGACTGGGCCGCTGGCACGGCGGTATGGCCGCTGGCCTCGCTACTGGCGGCCACATGACAATCGAAGCCGAGCCGCTTGGCCTCGTTGAGCGCTTTTTTACCCCAAATACCGGTTTGTATAAAGTTGCCACAGCCTCCTGGCCCCAATAGATTCATTGGCAGCATTGCGAACTGCAGACTGGCGCCGCCTTGCAGAAACAGCACTTTATAGTTGCTGGGAATATCCAGCAACTGGCGCAAATCGGCTTCAGCTCGTTCGGCAATCGCAACAAACTCGTCGCTACGGTGACTCATCTCCATCACCGATAAACCACGCCCCTGGTAATCGAGCAGTTCATCACGGGCCCGCGCCAACACCGCCTCAGGCAGTGCCGCCGGTCCCGCGCAAAAATTATAACGACGTGTCATCGGCTCCGTCATCCTGTGCGTCATTATCATTGGCGTCGTCTGTCTCCGCCTCTTCGAGCGCTTCAAACTCTGCCTCTTCCGGCTCATCGACGCGCACGGTCTTGACCAGCTTCTCTTCTTTACCGAGGCGGATCAGCATGACCCCCTGGGTATTGCGCGATGTGATCGAGACTTCTTCCACCCGCGTGCGGACCAACGTGCCGCGATCGGTAATCAGCATCATTTCGTCGCTGTCGTAGATCTGCATGGCGGCCACCAGCGAACCATTACGCTCGCTGGTCTGCATGGCGATCACGCCCTGGCCACCGCGGCCGCGCAGCGGGAACGCTTCCAGCCGGGTGCGCTTGCCATAACCGTTTTCACTGGCGGTGAGAATGTAGATATTGCCGCCATCGGACGGGCTTTCGACATCGCCGTCGGTGGCGTCGTCTTCGCCGTCGATCTGCTGCGTCTTGGGGATGATCAGGCTGATCACTTCAGCGTTATCCGTCAGACGCATCCCACGCACACCGCGGGCCGTACGGCCCATGGCACGCACGTTACCTTCCTCGAAGCGGATCGCCTTGCCGTTGGACGACAGCAGCATCGCATGATCAGACCCCGAGGTAATTGCGGCGCCCACCAGACGATCGCCCTCTTCAAGGTCGATCGCAATCAGGCCCACGCTGCGCGGACGCGAGAACTGTTCGAGACTGGTGCGCTTGACCGTCCCCTGCGCGGTGGCAAAGAAGATGTAGTGATCGGGATCGTAATCGCGCACCGGCAGGATCGCGTTGACCGCCTCGCCTTCCTCGAGCGGCAGCATATTGACCAGCGGCTTGCCACGCGAGCCGCGGCTGGCGTTGGGCATTTCGTAGACTTTCAGCCAGTACACCTTGCCGCGGTTGGAGAACAGCAGCACCGTATCGTGGGTCGACGCCACCAGCAGGTGCTCGATGACGTCTTCGTCTTTCATGGCCGTGGCGGACTTGCCGCGGCCACCGCGACGCTGGGCCTGGTAGTCGGAAAGCGGCTGGGTCTTGGCATAGCCCGAGCGGGAGACGGTGACCACCATGTCTTCTTCGGCAATCAGGTCTTCCATCGACAGGTCGAGATGGCTGGCCTGGATTTCGGTGCGACGGTCGTTGCCGAACTGATCACGCACCGCGTGCAGCTCTTCACGAATCACTTCCATCAGACGGTCTGGCGAGGCAAGAATCTCTGTCAACTCGGCTATTTTTTCCAAGATGGAGAGATATTCATCAAGCAGCTTCTCGGTTTCAAGGCCGGTAAGACGATGCAAGCGAAGCTCCAGGATCGCCTGAGCCTGCGCTGGCGACAACCGGTACTCAGTAGCGCTGGGGTTTAGGCCAAAGCCTTCTTCAAGCTCTTCTGGCTTGCACGACGTTGCACCGGCTCTCTCCAGCATGGCGGTCACTTGGCCGGGCTGCCATGTCTTGGCGAGCAGCTTCTCACGCGCTTCTGCCGCATTGGGCGAGGCTTTGATGAGCTCAATGACTTGATCAATATTGGAGATGGCGACGGCCAAACCTTCCAAGATATGACCACGCTCACGGGCTTTTTTCAGTTCAAACAGCGTACGCCGAGTCACCACTTCGCGCCGGTGGCGGATAAACGCTTCGAGCATTTCTTTCAGGTTCAACGTGCGAGGCTGGCCATTTTCGAGGGCCACCATGTTGATACCAAAGACGTTTTGTAGCTGTGTTTGAGCGAAGAGGTTATTCACCACGACGTCGCCGGACTCGCCGCGTTTAATTTCAATAACCACGCGCAGCCCGTCTTTATCGGACTCATCGCGCAGTTCGGCGATGCCCTCTATCTTCTTCTCTTTGACCAATTCGGCGATCTTTTCGATCAAACGCGCCTTGTTTACCTGATAAGGCAGTTCGGTAATGATGATGTGATCGCGGCCGGTTTTATCGTGGTGCTCGATGGTGTGGCAAGCGCGCACATAAATGCGTCCCCGCCCGGTACGATAAGCTGACAGAATACCCGCGCGGCCATTGATAATAGCGCCTGTGGGGAAATCCGGGCCGGGGATATACTCCATCAAATCATCCACCGACAGCGTATAGTCATCAATCAGAGCCAGGCAGCCATCAATCACCTCGCGCATATTATGCGGCGGGATGTTGGTGGCCATGCCCACAGCGATACCCGATGACCCATTAATCAACAGATTGGGAACTTTTGTGGGCAGCACCTCAGGAATACGCTCGGTACCGTCGTAATTGTCTACCCAGTCGACGGTATCTTTTTCAAGATCGGCGAGCAGCTCATGGGCCAGGCGCGACATACGCACTTCGGTATAACGCATGGCCGCTGCATTATCGCCATCGATCGAACCGAAGTTACCCTGGCCGTCGACCAGCACGTGGCGCATTGAGAAATGCTGCGCCATGCGAACGATGGTGTCATAGACCGCACTATCGCCGTGCGGGTGGTATTTACCGATAACGTCACCGACGACACGCGCCGACTTCTTATACGGTTTATTCCAGTCATTGCTCAGCTCATGCATGGCAAACAGCACACGCCGATGAACAGGCTTCAGGCCGTCACGCACATCAGGTAGCGCGCGGCCGATAATGACACTCATCGCATAGTCGAGATACGACTGTTTGAGCTCGTCTTCAATATTGACGGGCAAGATTTCTCTGGCGATGTCACCCATGAAAGTCAGATCCTTTGCACTGCATTGGCACTGCGAGAGTTGAAAGCGCTTATAAAAACGGCCTTAAAGGCACGGCAAAGCGGCGCCCAAATACTGCCCCATCATACCACTGCATTGGCACCAAGGGCAGCCGGTCACATCGTCAAGACGTTTCAATCGGCAAATACCGCCTTCTCTACTGTTAAAGCCTCAAGCGTCTGGCGGACATTGCCGTCAATAGCGCTAGCCTTGTTGGCCCGCACGTCCAGCAACACAAAGGTGAGATCCGCTTGGGCCACTAAACGGCCATTCTGTTGGCGAATCTGGTGGTGGCATATCGCACTACGCTCGCCCACATCGACAATCCCCGTCATGATCACCAAGTCGTCGCCTTGAACGGCGGCGGCACGGTAATCAATATTCAAATTAACCACGACAAATGCCCGACCGGCATCGTGCAATTCTTTCATGAGCGCGGGATGTGCATCGAAAAACGCCCAGCGCCCTTCTTCCATAAATTCCAAGTAACGCGCATTGTTAACGTGCCCATAGCCATCCAAATGATACCCACGTACACGGAGATGAATACGCGATACTAAGTCAGCCGACATAAATACTCCCAGGGTGTATACGTTATTGATAATGACCGCTAACCAACTTAACTGAGCCAGCGCCATCCCCAATCAAACATAAGTTTGAAACACTCGCAACATTCAACCTCTTGGTGACGGTGCTGGTAGGAAAGCGCTGCTTTCGACATAATGTGCCACCTTTTAAACAGGACAGGCGACATGTGGTTCAAACACCTGCACTTATATCGCGTACATAGCGCCCCGGCGCTAGACCAATCGGCCCTGAGCGACGCGCTGGATGCGCACGCGGCGGCGCCCTTAGGTAATGCCGATGCGCGGCGTCTTGGTTGGACGGCACCTGCCGGGCGGCTCGGTAGTGGTCAGCGGCTACATGAAATCCAAGGCCATCGTCTGCTGTCGGCGCTACGCCAAGAACGCTTGTTACCCGCTTCTGTCGTTAAAGAGGAAGTCGACGAGCAGGTGGCCAATATTGAAGCAAGCGAAGGCCGCAAAGTAACCCGCAAAGAGAAAACCGCTCTTAAAGAACAAGTCACTGAAGACCTGCTGCCTCGCGCCTTTGTTCGCAGCCAAAAAATTGATTTATGGTGGGATACGGGCCGCCAACTCATCGGCATTAATGCCAGCTCGCGCACACGGGCGGAAGATATTCTAGACCTGCTACGCGAATCCCTGGGCACCTTGAGCGTTACACCGTTAGCTTCTCAGACGCTGCCCATGCGTGCCATGACCACTTGGCTAGGTGACCCCACAAGCCGCCCCGCCGACCTTCAGCTTGGCTATCAGGTAGAATTAAAAGCCAAAGGCGACGATGGCGTGCTCCGCGCGCGGCAGGTTGACCTGGACAGCGACGAAATCCAACAGCTATTAGAGAGTGGGCGCCAAGCGAGTAAACTCGCTCTACATATCGAAGGTCGCCTAAGCTTGGTATTACACGAGGACTTAGCGCTTAAGTCGCTGCGTTTTGGCGACGCACTAATAGAAGAGGCCGACCAAACCGATGATGGCGACGATGCGTTGGCCCGGTTAGAAACCGACTTTATTTTGATGGCGAACGCCCTGTCTGAGGATATCGCTCGCTTGATGGAATGGCTTGGCGGTGAGACACAACGGGAACCTTCAGCCCCTTGAGCACTCTGTCTGACAGTTTCGACTTTCTGCTGCCCACACAATTGATTTTATTATTGAAATCCTACGGATCGCATGACACATCACAATAACGCTTCAACTACCTCGACGACATCAGACCCTTGGGCGGATATTCGCCCTTACATGGATCATGAAGTAGCCAACGTGCTTGCCAAGCTTTCACGGGATAACGAGCTGCTTGATGCGCTTACCCGCTTCCGGCTGCCCCGCTTAGCCCGTTGGGCTCCACCGCTGGCACGAGCCATTGCCAGCCACGCGGTGCGCCGGGAGGTTAAGGACGTCACTAGCGTGCGCGAATTTCAGATGCGCATCGCAAGTTACATGGTGCGCATGATTCGCACGACCACTGATGCCTTTGAGGTCGAGGGGTTAGATAAGCTCGACGCTGATAGCGCCTATTTATTTATAGGTAATCACCGGGATATTTCGCTTGACCCAGCCTTCGTCAACTACGCCCTCTATCAAGCAAACCGGGATACCGTGCGCATTGCGATTGGCGACAACTTATTGAAAAAGCCTTATGTCACCGATCTAATGCGGCTGAACAAAAGCTTCATTGTACCCCGCAGCGTACGTGGAAAGCGGGCCATGCTGGCCGCTTATCAGCAACTCTCAGCCTATATCCGTCACTCGATCACCGAGGATCAGCACTCGATTTGGATGGCACAGCGGGAAGGTCGAGCCAAAAACGGTATTGACCGGACTGACCCTGCCATTATCAAGATGCTGACTATCGCCAGCCGCACCAGCAACCGTGACGTACTGTTCGGCGAAGCGATTGCCGAGCTTAAGCTCGTGCCGGTCTCAATCAGCTACGAGTACGACCCCTGCGATCTGCAAAAAGCCCAAGAGCTTTACGATATCGACACCAAAGGCAGCTACGCGAAAAGCGAATTCGAAGATATTCGCTCCATTGTCGCCGGCATTACCGGCACCAAGGGGCGTGTTCAACTGCGCTTTGGCTCGCCGGTTGGCGCCGACATGGCCACTCCTGACGAGGTCGCCGCTGACATAGACCGACAGGTAATTGGCGGCTACCGGCTGTTTCCCAGTCATTATCTGGCGCTTGAAGCACTGGGTGATGCGCCAGAGCTGGTGGCCCGGCGTGCCATTACCCGTGACGACCGGGAGCGCTTCAATGCACGGCTGGCCAACGTCCCTGAACAGCTACGCCCATACTGGTTGGCGCAATACGCCAACCCGGTAAAACACAAAGCGGGGCGCTTAACGAGTTGAGCACACCCGCCCATGCTCGCTGGCGGAAAAAATGCTATGGTCAAAGCATTTAGTGGTCTCGGCTGACGCTCAGCACGTCGCGATCTTAAGGAGAATCCCATGTCCGCTTCAGAAATTCAGAAAACGCGCATCATTAATGAGCTACGTGGTTTTATTCGCAAGCTGCTGCAAGATCCCAAAATTCTTGAACAGTCGCTGGTCATTGCCCGCGAACAGCTTAGCGAAGGCAGCAGTCCAGCCGTTATGGCGCAAATTGCCAACCAAATATCCGATACCACTAGCGTGCATATCCCCGAAGACCCGGCTGAGCACTCAGAGGCGGATAAGCTGTTTCTGGAGCTTTTGCGCGAAGTGGTCCAAGAGGAGCAGGCGCTTTACTAGCGCGCACTGCGTCACTCCCGGCGAGGCATAAATGCCTCGCCATATATCTTTTTTGTTAATGTCTGATCGGGATTTTCGTTCATCATGTCAACTATTTCTTCGCGCCGCATTCTGGTAACCAGTGCGCTTCCTTACGCTAACGGCGCTATTCACCTGGGCCATTTGCTGGAATATATCCAAACCGATATTTGGGTGCGTTTTCAGAAAAGCCGTGGTCAGCAATGCTATTACGTATGTGCCGATGATGCGCACGGCACCGCCATAATGCTGCGTGCTGAACAAGAAGGCATTTCCCCTGAGGCATTAATTGACCGGGTCTCACGCGACCACCAAGCCGACTTTGCCCGTTTTGGCGTCGCCTTTGACAACTACCATTCCACTCATTCGGACGAAAACCGCTATTACAGCGAGTTGATCTATCAGCGTCTACGCGATAAAGGCCATATCGCCACACGCGAAATTGAACAAATGTTTGACCCACAAAAAGGGCTATTTCTCGCCGACCGCTTTATTAAAGGCACCTGCCCTAAATGTGGCTCTGACGATCAATACGGCGATAACTGTGAGAAATGCGGCGCTACTTATACGCCGGCAGAGCTCATCAACCCGGTCTCGGCGATTTCTGGTGCCACCCCTGAAGTACGCAGTTCAACGCATTATTTCTTTAAGTTACCGGACTTTGCAGATTTTCTTCAGCGCTGGATTAACGATGGCCACGTTCAGCCGCAAATTCGCAATAAACTAATGGAGTGGTTTGAGTCAGGCTTTAACGAGTGGGATATTTCCCGCGATGCGCCTTACTTTGGTTTTGAAATCCCCGACGCGCCCGGCAAATACTTTTATGTGTGGCTGGATGCGCCGATTGGCTATCTGGCCAGCTTCAAAAACCTGTGCGAGCGTGAAGGCATCGATTTCGACAGCTTTTGGCAGCCAACATCTGACGCTGAGGTTTACCATTTTATCGGCAAAGATATCGTTTATTTCCACGCTCTGTTCTGGCCGGCCATGCTCCACGGTGCCGATCTGCGCACACCCACCGCGGTTAACTGTCATGGTTTCTTGACTGTGGACGGTGCCAAGATGTCGAAGTCCCGAGGCACCTTTATTAAAGCCGCCACCTACGCCGACCACCTCAACCCTGAATATTTGCGTTACTACTTTGCCGCCAAGCTAACCTCCAAGGTCGACGACCTTGACCTGAACCTTGAAGACTTTGCCGCAAGAGTAAACTCAGACCTAGTGGGCAAAGTGGTCAATATCGCCAGCCGTTGCGCGGGCTTTGTTAAGAAACTAGGCGGCGGCCAGTTGTCGGCCCATTGCAGCGAGCCGCAAATGGTCGCCCGTTTCATTAGCGCTGGTGACAGCATTGCCCAGGATTTCGAAGCTCGCGAATTCAGCCGCGCGATGCGCAGCATCATGGAATTGGCCGACGAGGCGAACACCTACATCGCTGAAAAAGAGCCCTGGGTGCTGGCCAAGCAGGAAGGACGCGATGCCGACGTGCTGGATATCTGCTCGGTAGGCATTAATTTGTTCCGCCAACTAATGGTATACCTCGCCCCGGTGGTTCCCAGCATGGCCGAGCAGGCGCGGGTGTTCTTGAACGTCGATACGCTAAACTGGGAGAGTCGCCAAGACGTTCTGGTCGATCATGCCATTAATAAATTCAACCCCCTCATGCAGCGCATCGAGCGCGACAAGATTGACGCCATGATTGAGGCCTCAAAGGAGGATCTGGTGGAAGAACAAAAGCTTAAGGAATCACCCAAAGGCCCTTTGACTGAAAACCCAATCGCGCCCGAAATCAGCTTCGATGAGTTTGCCAAGGTCGACCTGCGCATTGCCCGCATTGCCAAGGCGCAATACGTTGAGGGTGCCGATAAGTTGCTTCAACTAACGCTAGATCTAGGTGGCGAAACCCGCAATGTATTTTCGGGCATCCGTTCGGCCTACGCTCCGGAAGCGCTTGAAGGACGCTTAACGGTGATGGTCGCCAACCTTGCACCGCGTAAAATGCGCTTTGGTGTATCGGAAGGCATGGTCCTCGCCTCGGCCAATCAAGACGGCATTTATCTGCTTTCCCCGGATTCCGGCGCTGAACCGGGTCAACGGGTAACATAATCAGGTAAACTTTAATTTAGGGGCAAGGCAAGCTGCCTTAGCCCCTTTTTTATGCGTTTATATTGGCAAGTTCAACACGGCTGAGCTCACTATATGCAACATCGCTTCTCACGCTCACTGCGATTTCGTTTTTTTGCTGCTCTTGGTGGTTTACTTGTCTGTGCAATAGCCGCGCTGGCAGCCCTCAGCGCATGGATTATATTTCCAGCATTACAAGCTGAAGAGCGGGCAATGGTGAAACGCGAGCTGGACCGTGTTGAACGTAGCTTCCAACTTGATCAGCAGCAATTACAGTCCCAGGTTCGCGACTGGGCTCATTGGGATGATACCTATCAATTTGTTCAAGGCGACTATCCACGCTATTCAGAGGTCAACTTTAGCCAAGAAATGTTTGAGGACATGCGCTATCAACTGATGGCGTTTTTCACAACCACAGGCGATGTGCACTTTTTGGCGGGTATTAATCCTGTCACCGGCAATTATCAAACGTGTACGACACCCAATGATGAATGTGCCTGGATGACGCCTTTTGTAAAAACCATGCAAGCCGCCATCGCGGAGGATCGCTCAGAGAGCACGGCTATCTACGCTGATCATAATGCTGCACTCATGGCTTCAACCCCCATTTTACGTACCGACAAAAGTGGTGATTCAGTTGGCTGGCTATTCAAAGTTCGTTCTTTAGACGATGAATGGATAAGCTACATGGAAGATTATACGGGCCTGCCTATTTCGCTTACTCTCAGCAACGAGAAAGCGCCCGGCAGCGATGATTTCCACTTTTCGGGCAATACAGTATTTGCCGAACGCTACTTCCCTGCCTATGGCTCGGCCAACTCCCCTTCATTAGCGTTAGGTATAGACCTCAATCGCACCAGCTACTTAACCAGTTTAACCACCTTCCGCTATGTACTGGTGTGGACTGCAGTTCTAATGATCATGGTTATCGCCCTGGTGCTACTCTTGCTTGAAAAAATTGTGCTTAAGCCACTGCGTTTATTAACTCAATTTACCCAGCAAATAGGTATGACCGAGTCACAAACTGATTGGCTTACCAAGCGGGATGACGAAATAGGTTTGTTATCGCGTGCGTTTCAGGAACAGTTTGCCCATCAGCAACAGCTCAATGATGAACTGCTGAAGCTGTCCACTCATGACGCACTGACTGGGCTGCCGAACAGGAGACTCTTTGACCAGCGTCTTGATGCCGCCTTTAGCGAAGTCGACGGCACTTCAGACTTGCTTGCGGTGATGATGCTCGATATTGATCACTTCAAACTCTACAACGACCACTACGGGCACCCTGAAGGGGACATCTGCCTGCAGCGTCTTGCCGAAGTTATGCATAATGTCGCGCAGGCGCGGGGCTTTTTTATTGCCAGAACAGGGGGAGAAGAATTCTGCGCTATCCTGCCCCACACGTCGCCCGGTTCTGCCAAACATATTGGCGAACAGCTCTCATTAGCGGTAGATCGATTGCAGATCCCTCATGCAACATCGCCAGTGAAGCCTTTTGTCACGATAAGCGCGGGCATTGCCATGCTGCAGGACCCTAAATCCCAGTCACCGAGTGAGGTCGTCAGCTGCGCCGATCAGGCACTCTACCTTGCCAAGGAAGCTGGTCGACATCAGGTGGTATTATTCAGACCACCGCTAGCCAGCGGCGTGATTTCTGAGCACAATACGCCGCCATGAGTGAGCTTTTCGTTATTCTGATAAGCACCGCGCTGGTCAACAATTTTGTGCTGGTACAGTTTCTTGGCTTATGCCCATTTATGGGCGTTTCCAATAAACTAGAGTCAGCCATGGGCATGTCGCTGGCCACAACCTTTGTGCTTACGCTTGCCTCGGCCGCCAGCTTTGTGGTGTACCACGGGCTGTTGGTACCTTTAGACATTACCTATTTACGCACCATCAGTTTTATCGTGGTGATTGCCGCCGTGGTTCAGTTCACCGACATCATGGTGCGCCAGCTAAGTCCATTACTGCACCGTGTACTGGGGATTTTTCTACCCCTGATTACCACCAACTGCGCGGTACTTGGCGTTGCACTGTTATCGCTGAATCGCGATCTGGGCTTTTTTGCCACCACCCTTTATGGGCTGGGAGCGGCGATTGGGTTTTCATTGGTGCTGGTGCTGTTTGCCGCCATGCGCGAACGCTTGGCAACGGCGGATATACCGACCCCTTTCAAAGGTGCCGCTATCGCGATGATCACGGCCAGCTTGATGTCACTTGCCTTTATGGGCTTTTCTGGCTTGGTCCAAGGATAATGTGTCAATGAGCGAAACATTTTCGATGCTTGGCCTGCTGAACGCCGTCGGTGTGCTCACCGCTTTGGGCGTGGGGTTTGGGGCCTTGCTGGGCGCTGTCAACGAGCGTTTCAAAGGCGACGAGTCCTCGCTCGTTGAAAACATTGACGCTTTGCTTCCCCAGACGCAATGCGGACAATGCGGTTATCCCGGGTGCCGTCCCTACGCCGAGGCCATCAACCAGGGGGATGCTATCAACAAGTGTCCGCCTGGTGGTGAAGCCACTATTATCGCCCTCGCCGACCTGCTAGGTCGAACGCCTGAACCTCTGGATGGCGAAGCCCCTGGTGAACCATTGGTCGCGTTTATCCGCGAGGATGAGTGCATTGGATGCACCAAATGTATCCAGGCGTGCCCGGTCGACGCAATCATTGGCGCGGCCAAACAAATGCATACCGTTATTGAGGATGAATGTACGGGGTGTGATCTTTGCCTTGAACCCTGCCCGGTAGATTGCATCGATATGCTGCCACCCAGCACGCCGCTCAACCAATGGCAGCCAGTTACCCAACCGCCGCACGTTATTGCCAGCGATCGTCCTCATTCAGTGGAGATGCCTTATGGCTCGCACGTTTGAGTTTCATGGCGGTATCTATCCGCCCGAACGCAAACAGCGCTCTTTAGTGCCAGTGCGTCATGCGACATTGCCCTCTCGGGTCGTGCTGCGATTGGATCAACATACCGGACGCCCTGCCCTGGCTACCGTCGCCGTGGGCGAAAGGGTCAGCGTCGGCACGCCTATCGCCAGGCGCGATGGCATGATTTCAGCTGACCTACATGCCAGCATCAGCGGTACCGTTTCGCATATGGATGCCAAGGCCATCACCATCGACAGTGACGGTTACGATACCTGGGAGCGTTTAGCCCCGCTTGAATGGCCCACCGCCAGCGCTGAGCAACTATTGGCGCGTCTGGAGCAAAGCGGTGTGGTAGGGCTTGGCGGAGGGGGCTTTCCTACCCACATCAAGGCCCGGGTGGGTGAACGCCAGCGTATTGATACCTTGGTGGTCAACGCCGCCGAGTGCGAACCCTATATCACCACCGATGACCTTACCCTGCAGCACTTTGCGCTGGAGGTGCTCGAAGGTGCACAACTCATAGCCTCTCTTTGCAGCGCGAAGCACATTATAGTGGGCATCGAAGATAACAAACCTGATGCCATTCACGCCCTAAGGCAGGCTATTGGGGTCAGCCATCCGCTACCTATCACGCTGTCTGTGATGACCACACGCTACCCCAGCGGTGGCGAGCGTCAATTGATTAAAACGCTGCTTAACCGGGACGTGCCCAATCAAGGCCTGCCAGTGGATGTCGGTGTGCTCTGCCATAACCCCGGCACCTTGTTAGCGGCGCTGCGTGCGGTTCGCGATGGCGAACCGCTGGTGGAGCGGCTGGTGACTCTAACCGGCGAAGCCATCAGCGACCCCGGTAACCGTTGGGTGCGTATCGGCACGCCGATAGTCACTTTGCTTGATGAGGCGGGCCTGAATCGCTCAGTACTTCACCAACTGATTGAAGGCGGCCCGATGATGGGTACGCCGCTGCCTGATCTTGGCGCCTCGGTGACCAAAGCAACAAACTGCTTAATTGCCGCCACGTGGGAAGAACTGCCACCTGCGCCACCTGAAACGCCTTGTATCCGCTGCGGGGCGTGTGAAGACGTCTGTCCCGCTAACTTGCTGCCACAACAGCTGCACTGGTATGCGCGTGCGAATGACGATGACAAGCTGGCTCACTACCGGCTGTTCGACTGCATTGAATGCAATGCCTGTAGCTACGTATGCCCAAGCCATATTCCCTTAGTCGCCGACTACCGTAGTGCTAAAACCCGGCTTCGCCACCAGCAGTTGGAAACCGCCAAAGCTGAACACGCCAAACATCGCTTTGAATGGCGCCAAGCGCGGCTCGCCCGTGAAGAAGCGCAAAAGCAGGCACGCCGCCAGGCACGCCTTGCGAAGCAACGGCCACCTCAAGCCCACGATTCCCAAGCCCCCTCTCCCCAAGCCGACCTGAGGAGTTTACGGATCGCGCAAACGGCGGCCAAAGCCGCCGTAAGGAAAGCCGAAAAAAATCTGGCGAGAGCGGCACAGCAAGACCCTCAACAAGCCCATGATGACCTTGAGACACAACTGGCCACCGCGCAGGAAAATTTGCACGCAGCTGAGGCACGCCTCGCCGAGGCTCGAGAAGCGGACGCCCCCCAAGAGATCCCATAAGTATGCTGCATGCGTCCCAGATCAATGATCGACCCCACCTGAGCATAATGCCTAGTACCGGAGGCATTATGCGCTGGGTGCTGATTGCCACGCTGCCCGGCCTTATCACCATGACGTTTTTTTTCGGCCTGGGAGTGATCAGCAATGTGGTGCTGGCCGCTGCTTTTGGCCTGGGCTTTGAAGCGCTTATCTTATGGCTGCGCAAGCGCCCGCTGCGCCCAGCACTTAACGATGCCAGCGCGCTGCTCACTGGCGTATTGTTGGGCGCATCGTTACCGCCGGCAAGCCCCTGGTGGCTTATTGGCATCGGCATGGTCGCCGCTATTATCGTTGCTAAGCAGCTTTATGGCGGACTAGGTAATAACCCATTTAACCCGGCAATGGTCGGCTATGCACTGCTACTGGTGTCGTTTCCCACCTATATGACCCTATGGCCGACTCCCCAGCCGCTATGGCCTGATATGTTATGGGGTCAAATCATGGGCAATGTCTCGGTCGACCAGATTGATAGTTTAAGCGGCGCCACACCGCTTGATGCCTTTAAGCACAAAGGCGAGGGGGTATCAGCCAGCCAATTTTGGGCCAGTCAACCACTGCCAAGCGGCACCCTAAATGCTTGGCAATGGGTCAGCTTTGCTTGGCTTGCGGGCGGCGTACTCTTGCTGGCCAAGCGCATCATCACCTGGCATATACCCTTGACGATGCTAGCCAGCATGATGGCCTTTGCCTCGCTGCTGTACTTGTTTGATCCGGAGTACTTCGCCTCGCCTTGGCTGCACCTGCTCACCGGTGCCACGCTCTTCGGCGCATTTTTCATTGCCACCGACCCCGTTTCTGCTGCCACCAGCCAACGCGGAAAACTGATCTACGGCGCAGGCATCGGCGCGCTTGTCATGCTGATTCGTACCTGGGGCGGGTATCCCGATGCAATTGCGTTTGCAGTGCTACTCATGAACCTGTGTGTTCCGCTACTAGATCTATACACCGTGCCTCGCCCAACTGGCCTGAAAAAAACGACATCTAAGGAGCAGCCATGACCCCCCTCAATGCCATGCAGCAGGGCGCGCTGGTACTGGGGCTCTTTGCACTGATCACCGCGGGCAGCGTCGCCACGCTTCGTGGCTTGACCGCTGAACGCATCGATACGCATCAACAAGCCTACCAGCAGCGCCAACACCAGGCTGTACTACCTGATCCATTAAAGAACGCCCAGGTGAGTTCTATCTCGTTACCCAATGCGTCACAACTTGGCTTCCTCGACGGTGCAACCGGTTGGCAGGTAGATAACGACACCCAACGCGCCCTCGTCTTGCCGGTTGTAACGCAGCGCGGCTATAACGGTGAAATACGACTGTTAGTGGGCATTGATGATCAGCAGCGCATCAGCGGCGTACGCGTGACCCATCATCAGGAGACACCGGGTCTAGGCGACGATATCGAGCGGCGGCGTAGCGATTGGATCACTCAATTCGATGGCTTAACATTAGATTCACTACCGTCCGAGGGTTGGGGCGTTACTCAAGACGGCGGGCAGTTTGATGCGTTCACTGGCGCCACCATTACGCCCCGCGCGGTAGTCGATGCGGTTCATAGCGCCCTGCAATACGCCACCAGCACCCCTTTACTTGGGGAAAACAAGGAGTCCCAGCCATGAGCCCGCTAAGTCAACTTACCCGCGAAGGGCTATGGTCAAATAACCCGGCGCTGGTACAACTATTGGGGCTGTGCCCGTTGCTAGCCGTAAGTGCTAGCGTGGTCAACGCGCTTGGGCTTGCCATGGCTACGCTGGTCGTGATGGTCGGCGCAAGCACCACCGTATCGCTGATTCGTCACCAGGTACCGAGTGCCGTTCGCCTGCCTGCCTTTGTCATGATTATCGCTGCGTTTGTCACCTGTACCGAATTGCTCATGGCCGCTTATGCCTACCCCCTCTACCAAGTTCTGGGGATTTTTATTCCGTTAATTGTTACCAACTGCGCAATTTTGGGCCGCGCAGAAGCCTTCGCCTCTCGCCAGCCGGTTTTACCTTCCGCCATTGATGGCTTGATGATGGGCCTCGGCTTCGGCGCCGTTTTAGTTGTACTAGGAGCACTGCGGGAATTATTGGGCCAGGGCACTCTGTTCAGAGAAATGTCGCTATTGCTGGGGCCCGTGGCCGAAGGATGGCAACTGACGCTTATAGACGACTATCAGTTTTTGTTTTTTATTCTGCCCCCCGGCGCATTTTTTGTAGTGGGCCTATTGATCGCGCTAAAAAACGTTGTTGATCAACGCCATAAAGCGTTTACTGAACCTAAGACCGTCACACCCCGTGAGCAACGCCGGGTCCGCGTCACCGGTACGATTAAATAACCCAGAGAGTTACCATGAATGCCCAAAAGCGTCATGAAATTTTTGCCCGACTGAAAGCCGAAAACCCACACCCAACGACCGAGCTTAATTGGCGTACGCCTTTCGAACTGCTCGCCGCCGTGCTGCTCTCCGCCCAGACGACCGATGTGGGCGTGAATAAGGCGACTGCCCGCCTTTTCCCCGTAGCTAACACGCCCCAGGGCATTATCGATTTGGGCATTGATGGGTTAAAAACACATATCAAAACCATCGGCTTGTACAACACTAAAGCCGAAAACCTGATGAAGACCTGCCACATATTGGTTGAACACCACGGCGGTGAAGTACCTCAAACCCGCGCCGCATTGGAGGCCCTCCCTGGGGTTGGCCGAAAAACGGCTAACGTGATTTTGAATACCGCGTTTGGCCAGCCGACCATGGCCGTGGATACGCACATTTTCCGCGTGGCCAACCGAACGGGCATTGCCAAAGGCAAAAACGTCGTCGAGGTGGAACAAAAGCTGTTACGTCACGTCCCCAAGGCTTTCCTGCAGGATGCCCACCACTGGCTTATTCTACACGGCCGTTATACGTGCATCGCCCGTAAGCCGCGATGCGGCAGCTGCATTATTGAAGATTTATGCGACTATAAAGAAAAAACCGAGATCGCCTAAACGGGTAACTGATTGCGCCAGGGGAAAACCATTCATGCCAACGCCTGCCTCACTGCTGCATGACCAACCTATCGAACAGCGAATTGACGCGCTGTTTGATTTATCGCGCCAGCACGCGGCGCATTTTTGTAGCCCCGACGCAGAATTGGCCAGACGGCATTACCTTGCCAAGCACCCCACCTCTATCCTGGTAATGAAGTGCATGGATGGCCGTATCCATATACCCCATGCCACACGCACCCCTCTCGGCATCATCACGCCCTTTCGCAATCTCGGCGGGATTTTCGACCTTGGCTGGCCCTATTTAGGAGAGCTACTCACTGAAGCCGTCATTGATGCAGCTACGCAGGGCCGGGGCACCTTGCTACTCATCACCTATCACTTTTCCCATGGCAGCAAAGCCCGTGGTTGCGCCGGATTTAATTGCGATACACAAGCTGCCAGGGCGCATGCCTACGCGATTTCCAAGCAAGCCGAGCACTTATTTGGCCGTGAACGGCAACAAGTTTATCCGCTTGTTTGTGGCTTTGAGACCGACAGCGATGCGTTGATTGTTCACGGTCAGCACGGGGCAACGCTTGATACTCGCGAATGTATTGGCCACTCACCGGCACAGCTCAGTACTGCCCTTCAGGCGACTTGCCCGGATATGCCTACCGAGATGCGCCGCGACTTGCTTCCCTTATTGACCGGCAACCTCGCTCACGTCAACGAACTTCAAGGCACTCAGCGGGAACTGGATATCGAGCATCGTGAATGGGTGATCTGCATTGGCCGAGGCTTTGATTTCTTGCACCTACCCAACACCGCGCTGATTATTGGCCCTTACGGGCCTGATTTAGCGAAGCCAATTGGCACTGCAGCGTCTATTATTGATGCCAACCGTCAGGCAAAACGCATCCCCGATGATGGTTTCTTATTGCTTGCCTCCACCCCTTATCAGCACAGCGGCGTTGACCGCGCGCGTGCCGAACTTAAATCACGGTTTTTATCAGAGTTTGCCGAACAGGTGATTCGCCGCGAGCATCCGAATTTGGCGGCTTCCATGCGGCGTCGCACAGCCGTGGTGCACTGGCCGACGCGTCGTCTTGATCAGTTAACCACGGCGTCTGCCAGCAACGCCGAATAAGCTACCCGCCAAGCGGGCCACTCCCAATCAGCGCTGTTCAGTGGTGGGGGTTGAGCCGATGGTGTGGTCAACCAACGGTTTAAGTGATCGTAAAGCCCTCGACGCGTGCCGTCGTAGCGATAGACATCCGGATATAGCTCAGGAAAACACAGGCGATCAGGCACCAGCGGTCGCACGCCGCGCTGGGCGGCTTCCATAATCGCCAAGCCTTGAAATTCGTGCCAGGTCGTCGACACCACGATTCCCGCTTTATCGAGTTCCGTTTGGTAGCGCTCTTGAGGCTGAGGCCCCCAAGTAACGATATGCCTTGCCAGACGTTGCTTCGCCTCAGCAAAGATTGGCGGCACATGGCGAAAGTGCTGTCCAACCACTGCCAGCTCGAAAACCACACCCTGATCGCTTAGCTCACACAGCACTGCAAAAAAGTCCTCGGGGTTCTTGTCATACTCCCACCGGTGGTTCCATAGGATGCGCTGGGGGTTGCGTTGCTGTTGACGCTCGTCTTCGAGTGGCATAATTGGGACAGGCAGTACCTTGGCGCGTTTACGCAGCGCCTCAAGCGGCTTTACTGCCGGCACATTCTCGGGCATTTTTTTCAAGAAAGCGCGCGCACCATCGACAAATGAATCGCGGTTATAAGCGGTATTAAACACTACCGTGTCCGCCGCTAATGCCGCATAAAGGTTTACTATTTGAGCTTCTACCTGAGGCCGCTGCTCTCCCGACGCGGGGTAGGCAAACTGGTTTTCATGGAAGTAAACAATCTTGCGTGCTTGCCCAAGCGAAGGGAACAAGCCGGCCAAGGTGGCTAAATCCACCATTGAGGTCGCAAGCACCACATCATACTGCTGGCTGAGTGTCTCATGCTCTTTCCACAGCCAGGTCAATGGGTTGCCCCGAATACGCCAACTAAAATGGCGAGCGGGTAAGCGCAACTGAGTCCATGCCACACCATCGACGTGCTGCATCACACTGTCGGCCCAGTAGCGATGACTTACGGCATCGTAGGCGGATAGAAGCAATGCCCGCATTAAAAGCCCTGCTGTTCAAGCTGGGCGGCTAACGCCTCCAGAGCCTCTATCCCCTGTACATCAGTAGGCTGCCACTCAAGCTTAGGCCGCGGTAAGCGAGCAAATAGTTCATCAATGCGGGTCAAATAGTGCGCTTCTTGCTCTCGTCGGGAGGCGAGAAAAGTACCGTCTGCTTGATGGGGAATTACTCGGTTAATAAGTGTCCCCGCGACCGGTATATCGGCGTCTTCCAGGGCGCGCACCGCACGATCGGTTTCAAGAATCGGCAGTCGCTCCGGTGTCATGACAAACAGAAAACTACAGGCGTCAGCATCCTCAATACGGCGTCTAGCTTGATGAAACAAACGCCGACGATTGATCAGCGTTTTAGCCACATCGCGTGTACGCTCGTCCAAATCATCCAACGGATCTTCCGTGGGGTCATCAAACGGTGTAGCCACATCGCGGCCGCGCTTGGGGGTTAAATGATCCAATACCTTGCCCAGCTCAGCCGATTTTCGGTTATGAGCCAAAAGCCCATCTGTCCACGCTGCCATGGCTTCTGGAAGCGTGAGCAACCTTAACGTATGGCCCGTAGGCGCGGTGTCGAAAATAATTAAATCGTAGGGCGCGTCGTCATCGATCATCAAGCGCGCCAAACGCTCTAACAAGGCGGCTTCCTGCGTGCCTGGCGACTGCCGGGTAAGGCGCATCTGGCGTTCTAGCTCTTGCATCATCTCGGGCGCCGCATAGCGGCGCATTTGCTGCGTGACGCGCTGGAGGTGCGCCTCGACTTCCACATCGGGGTCAATTTCCATCGCGTCAAGGTTAGCTAATAGGCGCCGCGGTGCATCGCCAAGGGTACGATCAAACACATCGCCAAGGCTGTGCGCCGGATCCGTCGACACTACTAACACGCGTTTACCGCGCCCGGCGGCCAGCACAGCGAGCGATGCGGCGACAGTGGTTTTACCGACCCCGCCTTTCCCGCCTACCCACAGCAGGCGTCGATTGAGTAAAGCTTGCATTCATGACTCTCTAGATGACGTGAACTCAGCAACAACGAAAATGATCCAGCGGAGAGCGCTCCATACCCATGCGCTTATGCCAGTCATGGAAGCGTTCTAACAACAACGGTTGAAGCTCAAGCGTGTAGTATGAGGCGGGATTCTGTAACCCCATCATCTCGGAAAATACCAACAGCATAAACAGGTCGTCTTCGTCGCGGCGCGCCCGGGCGATGGCACCTCGATAACGCGCGCTATATACCTCTTCAGTGAAGAAACGGGCTTGGTCTAACCAAGCCCGTAATCCGCTGCGACGTGACGACCCATGTTTGGGTTCGTCGGTCATTAGCTGTCACTCCTCAAGGTTGATCGTGCTGCGCTGCAATGTCGGCTCGCGAACGCTTAAGGGCTGCTGAGCACTCCATTGCCACTAACACGGCCGCTATCAACACCACGACGTCGAGCACTAACAGGAACATATTGCCATCATTCCAGAACGTACGAAGCTGTAGCAACAACGCCAGGATGGTCATCACCAGCAAAAAGCAAAGGGGTGCCAGCGTAAACCACATGGGCCTCTTCAGGCGCACTAGCATAACGGTAATCACTAGCAGCGTAAGGCCTGCTAACAACTGGTTGGTCGTACCGAAAAGTGGCCAAATAATTAGCCCACCGGAGCCATCCGCGCCACCGGCGCCAAAGGCAAGTACCAGGCACGACCCTACGGCCAGGCCGGTCGCAATAGACGGTTTTTTCATCCACTGCTGCTGATAGATCTCGCCCCATTCCTGGAAGATATAGCGCTGCAAACGCAGCCCGGTATCCATTGTTGTCCCTGCAAACAGCGCCGCCATCACGGTGAGAAGCGTCGACGCGGTGGCTTCTGGCAACCCTATACCGTTGTGAATAATAAAGGCACCACCTTCCACAAAGGCATTCACGCCACCCTGGCCGAACGCAGTGTACATTGCCTCCCAATCGCCCATTGTGGCAAACCCCGCGGTCGCAGCCAGAATGGCGGCCAGCGCCAGCATGCCCTCACCTACGGCACCGAAATAGCCTACAAAACGCACATCGGTTTCTTTATTGAGCTGTTTCGAGGTAGTGCCCGACGATACCAAGCCATGGAAGCCAGAAATGGCACCGCAAGCAATCGTTACGAAGAGCAGCGGTAATAATGACGGCGTGCCATCGGGCACATCATTGTTAAATGCTGGAGCGACCAAGGTCGGGTTAAGCAGTACCAAGGCCCCATAAAGAATGATCAGACCGATAAACAGTTGCAGACCATTAATATAGTCACGGGGCTGCAGCAGCATCCAGACAGGCAGCAGCGATGCGACGGCCGCATAGCCAAACAGAATCAAAATCCATACCGCATTGCCTGACATAGCCCCGACCTCGTCGGGCATTTGAATGGGGACTGAGGGGCCAATCCCGATCAACGCATAGAGAGCAACTACGCCTAATATCGATACCACCGGGAGGCTTAATATCCGCCGATAAATCATTTGGCCGATGATTAGCGCCACGAAAATTGCGCCCCAAACCGGCACTACGGCGCTTGAAAAGTTCATCATCAAGCCTGCAATCACCACCGCAAACACGGCGTTTACCATCAGCAGAACCAAAAATATGACGATCATAAAAATACTACGCGCTCGCGTGCCTACCACATCGCCCGTGAGTGCCCCAACGGATTTTGCCTTATTGCGAACGCTGGCCCAGATGGCACCGGAATCATGAATACCGGCGAAGAAAATAGTACCGAACACCACCCATAAAAATGCCGGCGCCCAGCCCCAGATCACAGCAATAGCAGGACCCACAATGGGCGCAGCACCGGCTACTGACGTAAAGTGGTGCCCCCAAAGCACGTAGCGATTGGTCGGCACATAGTCCACCCCATCTTCAAATTCGTGGGCCGGCGTTTTAAAGTCAGGGTCAAGCTGAAAGATCTTTTCGGCTATGAACTTGGAGTAAACAAAATACCCCGCTGCCATTGCCCCTAGGCCTAGCAGCAGCAAGATAACAGCACTCATAGGATTGTCTCCTTTGGCTTTTGATTATCAATTAGTTACGCCAATCATAATATACGGCAAGCCATCATATAGTGGTACGACGATTGGCTGACGTCCACGCTAACCACTGATAACACAACAAAATTACATCTAAAGTCTTAGCTATCAGCCAACTAGTAAGGCAGTCACCGTCAGCAAAAGGTCGTCTTGGCGCGGCACCTCCATCTGCCTACACTCTTCATTAACAACGGGGAACACATTCTGCCCCGCCAATTCAATTTCGGGAGAGCACGATGGCCAGAGTGCTTGTGGTCGATGACGAGCCCAACATCCTCATCTCGCTTGAGTTTCTTATGCAGCAAGCGGGCTTCGACGTCGTCACTGCCGAAGATGGCGAGCAAGCGATGACCTGCGTTAATCAAGCCAAGCCGGATCTTATCTTGCTGGACATTAGCCTACCGGGCATCAGTGGTTTTGATGTGCTGGAGCAGTTGCGTCAGGACAGCACCACCGCGACACTGCCCATCATTATGCTAACGGCACATGGCCGTGAGGTAGAGCGTGAAAAAGGCATGGCACTTGGTGCAGACGATTACATTACCAAGCCTTTTTCTACCCAGGCACTGGTCGAAAAAGTCAACGCGCTGCTAACCGAGACGCGGCCATGACAAAAGGCGGGTTGCCCAAGCGCCAGCGTTTAATTGGTCTATGGCTATTGCTCAGCGGCATTAGCCTGCTGGGCGGCGCTATTTTTGCCGCGTGGCTAGAGGCACAGTTTGCCCCCACCGGGGGAACGCGAATAGCCCTATGGTTGGGTAGCTTTTCTGGTGGTTCGACGATTTTTTTAGTCGGCTTGCTGCTTGAGCGTATGCTGTTTACCCCACTGCGCCACTTACAGGTGCAGCTAGCACGCTTAGTGGCAAACCCCGATGCGCGCGATGAATACCCACCCGAAGGCTGGCTAAAAGGGTTAGGCCCGGACCTACAGCGAGTGCGCGAAAGCTGGCGTGCGGACCGTGGCCGCCTGGCCACCGCGCATACTGAAGGCGCACGCAGCGCGGCCAAAATCCGTCAAGAACTAGAAACCCTGCTGCAAGTGCTCGAGACACCGCTATTGCTGTGCGATCATCACCGCCGCGTGATGCTGTTTAATCAGGCCGCCGAGGACTTTTTCGTCGATAATACAGGGCTCGGTTTAGGTAAACGCCTGGAAGCCCTGCTACCGGTAGCAAGTTTGCAACAGGCGTTAAGCCAGTTACCTAACGACGGCGCTCCTCGCGAGCTGCTCGCCCCCTGCGATAACCGCTGGCTAAAAGTCATTATGCGTCGCGTTCCAGGCAGCGACGGCGAAACGCTATTGACGTTTAATGACGCAACCGCCTCCTGGTCAAGCGAAATGGGCGTCAGAGCAGAGCTTGCCGATATGCTGACACCGCTTCGTCAGCATACTGCAAGCCTAACCAGTGCTGCCGACGCGTTGATTCAACTACGCCTTCAAGGCGGCGTCGATACCTCAGCGCTGCGCCAACGCTTTGAACGCGTCATTCAGGAAGAAGGCGCCACGCTCGGCGACAACGTCGCGAAAATTGGCCAGCTCCTTGATGATATGCAGCATCAAGGCGAACGCTTAACCCCGATGTGGTCCAATGATTTCTGGCAGGCACTCGATGAACGCCTCGACCCTGAGCACCGTTTAATTACCCCGGTGGGCATGCCCGCCTGGTTTAAAGGCGATGCCCCGGCCCTGATCGCCCTGTTTGATTCGCTAGTCAAACATTTAAGTGCCCACCTTCCCGACAGTGGCTTTGAGGGTGAAATATGCTTGGGTAATAAACGCGTCTATTTAGACCTTATTTGGCGCGGAAAGGCGTTGCCGGAGCATGCTCTCGCCGAGTGGCGACAACAAACGCTGCCTTCATTACCGCTGAATCCAAGCGTTGCTGATGTGTTACGTCAGCACGCCAGCGATATTTGGAGCCTGGCGGCCGATGATGGTATCCATGCCCGCTTGAGGCTTCCGCTGCCCGCCATGGAACGCGTAGGCGCCCCTAGGGAAACCGCCCCACCGCGACCCGAATTCCATGATTTTGGGATTGCCGACCTTCCTCCGCCCGACGAAGCCCTCGCCGGTCGCTCTCTGCGCAGTCTGGAAGTTGTGGCCTTTGATACCGAAACCACTGGGCTTGAGCTTCGCCGGGGAGATACCGTCATTAGCCTGGGGGCATGCCGCGTGGTGAACGCGCGACTGTTAGCAAGCGATGTGTTTGATCAAAAAGTCGATCCCAAGCGACCCATCCCGTTGGCCAGCACCGCCATTCATGGGCTTACCGATGCCGATGTGGCCGGCGCACCGCCACTGGATATCGTGCTGACTCGCTTTCGCGACTACGTAGGAGAAGCAGTATTACTGGCGCATAACGCTGCTTTTGATTTGCTGGCTATTAGCCATAAGGGCGTTACCTTCGATATTCCCGTGATCGACACCCTGCTCATCTCGCGCGCACTGGACGAAGCGCTGGATGGACATGACCTGGATAGCCTTGCCCAGCGCTACGACTTGGCTTTCCCGCCGGGCACTCGCCATACTGCGCTGGGCGATGCGCGGGTCACCGCCGAGTTGTGGCTCGCGCTATTACCGCGCTTGGAAGCCCGTGGCGTTGATACCCTTGAGCAACTGCTCGCACTGCAAGCCAATGCCTTCGACCGACAGGATGCCAGCGCCTCATGAAACCTTCTGGTCTGAAAACGCGCAAAACAGAACGCTTGGTGGCGTTGGTGGTGATCGCCCTGCTGCTGTTCTGCCCACCACTGATTATCGTGGTCGACCGCCTTCCCCCGTTCGGCATAGGTTGGCTACCCGTGTATTTATTTAGCGCCTGGGCAATCGTCATCGGCTTGGCGGCATGGCTTATGGAATACCGTGCGGGCCGCTGACCATGCGAACTGACCCCATCATTCTAGGCACTGCCTTTGGCTACCTGGCGCTACTTTTTGTGGTTGCCGCCTGGGGCGATCGACGTGCCGAGCAAGGCCGCTCACTGATTGGTTCGCCCACGGTCTATGCCCTCTCCATTGCCGTGTACTGTACCGCCTGGACCTTCTACGGCAGTGTAGGCCGCGCCGCCGAGCACGGCCCCAGCTTTCTACTCATCTACCTAGGGCCTACGCTGGCAATGCTGCTGGCGCCGTTTGTGATTCGTAAAATGGTGCGCATCGCGGCGCGCCAGCGAATCACCTCGATTGCCGATTTTATCAGCGCTCGCTATGGCAAAAGCACAAGCCTGGGTGCGCTTGTTGCCTTGATGGCACTGATTAGCATCACGCCGTATATCGCCCTTCAGTTAAAAGCGATCACCGTGAGTCATGCGGTACTGATTAACTACCCCCATACCGCCGATACCACCCTTGTGGATGAACGCTTCTGGATGGACAAATCCCTCTGGATCGCCCTGGTGCTGGCCGTGTTTATTATTCTGTTTGGCACGCGCCATTTGGATGCCAGCGAGCGCCACGAAGGCATGGTCGCAGCAATTGCCTTGGAATCCATCGTAAAGCTCGTTGCTTTCATGGCCGTCGGCGTGTTTGTGGTCTTTGTAATGTTTGAAGGACCCGCCGCACTGTTTGCCCAAATAGCAGCCACACCAACGCTGATTGACAGCATGCGCTTGGACAGTGTGCCTGGCGGCGTTACCGGCTGGGTAGGCATGTTAGTGCTGTCATTTTTGGCGTTTTTAACCCTGCCGCGCCAGTTCCAGGTCTTGGTGGTAGAGAATGTCGATGAGCAACACCTCACCCGCGCGAGCTGGCTTTTCCCTCTTTATATGCTGCTGATCAACCTGTTCGTGATTCCCATTGCTCTAGCAGGCCTATTGCTGGGCGCAAGCGCAGGTGACCCGGACAGCTTTGTGCTAACACTTCCCCTTTCGGCCGGACTTGAGGGATTGCCGCTACTGGTGTTTATTGGCGGCCTCTCGGCGGCCACTGGCATGGTTATCGTCGAAACGATTGCGCTTTCCACCATGGTTAGCAACCAACTGGTCATGCCGCTACTGTTGCGTTCGCGGCGGCTGCACCTAAGCACCAAAGGCGAACTTGCCGGCTGGCTATTGGGTATCCGCCGGGTGGCTATCGTGCTTATTTTGTTACTCGGCTACCTCTACCATGCACTGATTGGCGACTCCTATAGTCTGGTCACCATTGGCCTGGTGTCCTTCGCGGGAGCCGCACAGTTTGCGCCTGCGCTGTTAATTGGCCTTTACTGGCGTGGGGCCACCCGCCAAGGCGCCGCCTCAGGATTAATTGCCGGTTTCCTGGTGTGGTGCTATACGCTGCTGCTGCCGGGGTTTGCCCAGTCCGGCTGGTTAGATGCAGCGCTCCTCACCGAGGGCCCTTGGGGGATTGGCTGGCTGATACCTTACGGTTTATTTGGTCTTGAAGAATGGGACATCTATACCCATTCGCTGCTCTGGAGCATGCTCGCCAACGTGGGGCTGCTGGTGGGGGTGTCTTTGTTTACTCGTCCAACGCCCCTTGAACAGACCCAGGCGGCGCTGTTCACCGAAGCCATGCATCCCAACCTGCAAACCGCTCCGCTATGGCGTGGGCAAACGACTCAAGGAGCACTCAGCGAACTGCTCGTTCGCTACTTAGGTGACCAGACAACGCGTCGCGTATTCAAGCAAAGCCCCTCCAGCAGCGCACTCGCTGCGGAAGAGCCCGCCAATGCCGAGCTGATCACACGTGCCGAGCAAGCGCTTGCTGGCTCATTAGGTAGCGCTTCAGCGCGGGTGCTGATTAACTCAGTCGTACGTGGCGAAGCGTTGGATATCGAGTCGATTCTGAGCATTCTGGATACGACCTCCCAAACCCTTGAGTACAATCGCCGCCTGGAGCAGAAGTCCCAGGAGTTGGTCCAAATCGGCGAAGAGCTGCGCAGTGCCAATGAACGACTGCGCGAACTGGACAGGCTCAAAGACGAATTTGTCGCCATGGTCAGCCATGAACTGCGCACGCCGCTCACCTCAATACGCGCCTTCGCAGAAATTTTACGTGATAACAGCGAGCTCCCCGATGACAAGCGCCAGCACTTTCTGGGGGTTATCGTCCATGAGAGCCAGCGCCTATCGCGCTTAATCGAAGAGATTTTAGACCTTGCCCGCCTAGAAAGCGGTCGTTTAACGCTCAACCCAGTGCCGCTCGATCTGGCCGCGCTCGCGAGACACAGCATTGATGCTATTGCGCGTCTGCATGAGCAACGTGGCATTACCCTGGAGGTCAGCTTAGCAGCGGATCCCGCGATGGTGATCGGCGACCAAGACCGGCTAGAACAAGTGATTATCAATTTATTGGATAACGCGGGTAAGTTTGCCGATCGCCACCAGCCCAAAGTACGCTTAGCGCTTTACCCCCATCGCGGCCATTTTCGTTTAAGCGTTGAGGACAACGGCGCGGGGATCAGCATAGACGAACGCGAGCGGGTGTTTGAAAAATTCCATCAAATACAGCAAGACGGCGATATTCCCCACGGCCGACCAAAAGGCAGCGGCCTTGGGCTACCTATTAGCCGCGGCATTATCGCCCACCTAGGCGGACGACTATGGGTGGAGGATGCCAAGACGCTAGGGGGTGCCTGCCTAACATTGGAACTTCCATCGGCGCCGGATAATACCTCCACGGTTTAATGGCGGACACCGCGTCATACCCATAGTGCGCTTAGCTATGCGTTTCTTACTTGCTTCACAAAAGCTTTAATCTGCTGAAGATCAAATTTTAAAAGTAACCGTTGGTCTTCGCGTAGATGACGCAGGTCCACCCAACCATCAGCGGCATGGCCATGGGCTTTATTGACACGCTGCTGATCCAATAGACATTGCTGCAGGCGTTCAAAAGCCGCCAGAAGCATATCTGATTGCATCGACGTTAAGGCCCTGGATTCATGATTGAGTGCAATCAAACGCTCGCGGGTGGCTATTTCATGGCGCTGATGGCGCACACAAAGCAAACGCACGGCGCTAACCAACGGCATTAATCCCTGATGTTTAAGGTTGATGGCCTGGTCGTGCGGCGCCGCAAGACCAGGGCTTGAGGCTATCCGCCCAAAGCGGTCCAGGGCCACCGGCAGCTCGTCAAGCAACGCGGCCATTTCATGCATAAATAACGGCGCCTTGGGCAGCGTCGCCGCGATGGTCTCCCCAAGTCGTTCCGCAAGCGCTGGATTGCCCGCCACCGGGGAAAAATCGAGCAGAATATTGGTTTGCTGTACCCGCTTCACTTGGCGATCAGCGCTCCAAATTGCCAGTTGTGCACGCCACTCGCTCAACCGTTTACGCCACATCGGCCAGCGCGCCATCACGTGGCCTCGGCACAGCGGAATACCCGCCTCATCAAGGCGTGCTGTAAACCGCTCGCCTAACGCTTGAAAGTAGCCATCGATTTCGACATGCCGGTGGTCTGGGTAATCATCAATAATCATTGCATTGTCCTGATCAGGACCCAGCAAGCTTTCATAGCGCGCTGCCGAACCTAACAGCAGGACGCAGTAATCCACCGGCGGCTCTCCCCAGCCCTGGGCACGCATTTCGTCAAGCGACAGCTCGATCGCCTGACGGTAAAGCATGGCGTTATGGTCACTAATGATTTGGCTAATGCGCCAGGCAGGCAAATCGTAATGCACCAATGATTCAACCAGGGATAGTTGCCACGCATAGGCGTCGACTAATGAGGTCTGCGGCGAGGAAATATAATTAAACAGATGAACCAGCGGCGCAGTGAGCGCTGATGTATCGAGCGTCCCGTCAGCGTTTAGCAGGGAGCGCCAGGGTGAGGCTCGGTGTACAACACGCATACGCCTCTCCTTGAACGTTAGAGCGGCTTCGCTGTTAAGTATTGCCTTCGCGACGCGGGTCGGGGGTGAACATGTCGTCGCCTACTTCATCGATATAGCGCTGGGCCTTGCTGACCATCATGGCGTCGCATGCCTCGCGGCTAGGCAGCATATCCGAACGTTCAAAACGGTGTTCCAGATCATCACCCTCTCCTTGGGGCCGACGAATCCAACCGCTGACACGGTATTGACCGCTTTGGTTATCGGGCTGGGAGGTGATGACATACCCTTTGTATTCAACTGATTCGGCAGCCTGTGGTTTACCCGCAGCGCCGTCACGGCCACCGCCCAGCAAACCTGAGAGTAGTTTTTTAAACATTTTAACTCCTACGCACCTAGCAGGCGGCAAGTTTGTCTTGCCGCCCCGCCAGCCTGTTAGCTTTGTTTGCGACCTTTACCCGCCGCTATCCGCAAGCGCAACGCATTCAGCTTGATAAAGCCTTCCGCGTCTTTTTGGTCGTAAGCGCCCGCATCGTCTTCGAAGGTAGCGATCGATTCGTCAAACAACGACTGGTCGGACTTGCGGCCTACCACGATGGCGTTACCTTTATAGAGCTTCATGCGTACAACACCGGATACGTTATGCTGCGTCTCGTCGATGGCCGCCTGTAGCATGCGGCGCTCGGGGCTCCACCAGTAGCCGTTGTAGATCACTTCGGCATACTTCGGCATCAATTGGTCTTTCAGGTGGGCCTCTTCACGGTCAAGGGTAAGCGACTCGATCGCGCGGTGTGCGCGCAACATGATGCTGCCCCCTGGGGTTTCGTAACAGCCACGCGACTTCATGCCCACGTAGCGGTTTTCCACAATATCCAGACGCCCGATGCCGTTGTCGCCCCCTAACTTATTAAGTTTTTCAAGCACTTCGTGCGGCTTATGGGCTTCACCGTCAATCGCGACAATATCGCCTTTGTCAAACGTCAGTTCCACATAGGTAGGCTGGTCGGGTGCTGCTTCAGGCGAGACACTCCAGCGCCACATGTCTTCTTCCGCTTCCGCCCACGGATCTTCGAGAATGCCGCCTTCATAAGAAATATGCAGCAGATTGGCATCCATTGAGTAAGGCGACTTTTTCTTTTTGCTGGAAAAGTCGACGGGAATGTTGTGCTCTTCGCAATAGGCCATGAGTTTTTCACGCGAGGTAAGGTCCCACTCGCGCCAGGGCGCAATGACTTTCACGCCTGGCTTCAAGGCGTAGCCGCCCAGCTCAAACCGAACTTGATCGTTGCCCTTACCGGTCGCGCCATGGGAGATAGCATCAGCACCGGTCTCGTTGGCAATGTCGATCAAACGTTTGGCGATCAATGGGCGGGCGATAGAGGTACCCAACAGGTACTCACCCTCGTAGATAGTATTGGCGCGAAACATCGGGAAGACGTAGTCACGCACAAACTCTTCGCGCAGGTCCTCAATGTAAATTTCCTTTACGCCTAACGCCTGTGCCTTGGCGCGTGCGGGCTCAACCTCTTCACCTTGACCGATGTCGGCGGTAAACGTCACTACCTCGCAGTGGTAGGTTTCTTGCAACCACTTGACGATAACGGATGTGTCCAGGCCGCCTGAATATGCCAGCACAACCTTTTTGACATCGGACATTCTTGACTCCTTTTTCTGAATAAAATGCGCGCCACACACGCGATGGTGTTATTAGCTCACGCGATCGAATAAACGTTAAGTATAGCGTTCTCAGTGCTCAGCGAATACCGCCAACGACGCCTTAACAGGAAACTGCTAGAATCACCCCACGAAAAGCGCTAGATGCTCTTTGCCCACTGATTACTCGCTTACTAAGGAGAGCTGCATGAGCGAGGCGATTGCCCGCGAATTAATGGCCCAACGTTTTCGCAGTTATCTGCCCGTTGTGGTTGATTTAGAGACGGGCGGCTTTAATGCGCAGGGTGATGCTGTGCTGGAAATTGCAGCCGTCACTCTGACAATGGACCCTGAGGGCAACCTCCTGCCCGATGCCACTTACGCCTACCATATTCAGCCGTTTGACGGGGCCAACGTTGAACAATCGGCGCTGGATTTCACCGGCATCAATCTGGACGACCCGTTACGCCGTCAGGTAGCGCTGAGCGAAGAACAAGCCCTCGGCGAAATTTTTCGGCCTATCCGTAAGTCAATCAAAGCCCATGGATGCTCGCGGGCTATTCTGGTGGGGCACAACGCAGCGTTCGATCACGGTTTCTTGAACGCAGCGGCTAACCGCTGCGGCATCAAGCGCAACCCCTTTCATCCTTTTTCCAGCTTTGACACGGCGACACTCGCAGGCTTGGTTTACGGCCAAACCGTGCTGGCTCGCGCGTGCCGAGCTGCTGGCATCGAATTTGATAACAAGGCTGCCCATTCGGCACGCTATGATACAGAACGCACAGCGGAGCTATTCTGCGCCATGATCAATCGCTACAAGGATTTGGGCGGATGGCAATTGGCCCAACGCGAGCAGGCCATGGATAACGGCGACTAGCCGGATGCAGGCCTAAACGCTTTACGCTAAACTTCGCCTAGTTATTTTTACGCCTTCCGACCTCCAGGAGATGAGATTTTTCCATGGCTCAGCATAATGCCTTTTACGCCCAATCAGGCGGTGTCACCGCTGTGATCAATGCCAGCGCTTGTGGTGTCATCGAAGCTTGCCGACAAGCCCCCGACCAGATTGGTAAGGTCTATGCCGGTCATAACGGCATTATTGGCGCCCTAACGGAAGACCTCATCGATGTGACCCAAGAGAGCGACGATGCCATCGCTGCTCTACGCTACACACCGGGAGGCGCTTTTGGTTCGTGCCGTTACAAACTTAAGGATATCGACACGCATCGTACCCAGTATGAGCGCCTGATCGAGGTCTTCAAGGCCCACGATATTCGTTACTTTTTCTATAACGGTGGCGGTGACAGCGCGGATACCTGCCTAAAAGTCTCCCAGCTGTCCGAAAAACTGGGCTACCCGCTGACCGCGATTCACGTTCCCAAAACCGTCGATAACGACTTGCCCATCACCGACAACAGCCCAGGATTTGGCAGCGTGGCAAAGTACATTGCCACGTCTACCCGTGAAGCGTCTTTGGACATTGCGTCGATGTGCGCCACGTCAACCAAGGTATTTGTACTTGAAGTCATGGGGCGCCATGCCGGCTGGATCGCAGCGGCGGGCGGCTTAGCGGGCGAAGGCCCAGGCGAGCCACCTCACCTGATCATATTCCCGGAAATTCCGTTTAATCGTAAAGCGGTCATGAACAGAGTCGAGCAAAGCGTCCAACAGAATGGCTACTGCGTTATTGTGGTATCTGAAGGGGCACGCTACGAAGACGACACTTTCCTGGCCGATGCTGGCAACACCGACGCCTTCGGCCACCGGCAATTGGGCGGTGTCGCTCCTACGCTGGCTGGCATGATCAAGCAGGACCTGGGCTACAAATACCACTGGGCGGTTGCGGATTATTTACAGCGCGCCGCGCGCCACTTGGCGTCTAAAACCGATGTGGAACAGGCCTACGCGGTAGGTCGTGAAGCAGTTACCCTGGCACTTGCGGGCAAAAACGCCATGATGCCGGCCATTCGTCGCATCTCTCAGTCACCCTATCAGTGGGATGTCATCTCTGCCCCATTGTCTCAAGTGGCTAACCAAGAGAAGTTTATGCCCCGCGATTTCATCAGCGAGGAAGGTTTCGATATTACCGACGCCTGCCGGGACTATCTCTCGCCGTTGATCCAAGGTGAGGACTTTCCGCCTTTCGAAAATGGCCTGCCTAAAGTAGCCAAACTGAAACTGGCCAAAGTAGAACGCAAACTGCCTGTGTTCACGCTTTAAACGTTCACTGATACTCATAAGCGAAAGCCCAGGATCGTTTTAGCGACACCTGGGCTTATTTATTATTGATGGGTACTGGCAAGTGTTAACGCAACAGCCACGACAGCACGAGCAGCAATAGCAAAATACCCGCGACTCCCTGCCAGAAATGACGCGGCTCTTTGCGCTCTTCATCGTCCGTCGAGCGTTTGCCCAACGGCAACCGCAAAGCATGCAAAAACTCGGATAAACGCCTGAAACGCAGGGAGCGCTGGGGGTCCAAGGCGCGCCGTAAGGCTTCGTCGAGCTCCGGCGATATTTCCGGATTAGTGGTCCGTGCGTTGCGGTAGGTCAGGCCTTCCAGGTCAGTATGACTGCGTAGCCGGTTAGGCGTCAGGCTATAGGGCATTGCCCCAGTCAACAGCCAATACACGGTCGAGGCTAATGAGTATTGGTCACTGCGCCGCCCGACGCTATCGCCCAGCGCGTACTCTGGGGCGGTGTGTTCATTAAATCCTAACTGCCTCAACAGCTCGCCTGAATGACGGTGGCCATCCACTTCGCGCATATGGCAGGCACTAAAGTCAGTGAGAACGACCTTGCCATGGGGGTCGATCAAAATATTATCGGGGTTGATTTGTTGGTGAATGATTTCACGATGGTGCAAGGCCTGAACGGCTTTACCCAATTGATTGGCGATATCCAACCGCTGGGACAGATTTGCCTGCGGATGGCGCTCGGCCCACTGGCGTAATGTCTCGCCTTCAATATGCTGCATCAAATAGTAAAGGTAGCGCCGGGGACGCGACGGCTCAACGACCTTAACCACAAACGGCGAGTTAACCCGCTCAACGACCCATTGTTGAAGCAAAAAATGCTCTAAGTAAGCGTTGCGTAACGACAGCTCGGGGCTCGGTGCCTTCATCACCATTTCGCGCTCTGAATACACATCCCGTACGCGATAAATACGTGACTGCGCCGTGCGTGACAGGACAGCCAGCACTTCCAGGCCATCCAATCTTGCCCCAGGCGCCAACTCTGGTGGAATCGGCAACTCACCGTATAGCTGACCGGGATGGTCTCGGCTTTCTTCAGGCAGCTCATCAATGCGTACCAGTTGGAAACAAAACTGGTCGCCGCCGTAACCACGCTCTTGAGCCCGTTGCTTCGCCTCATTGGCAAGACGTTCGCAGGCCGCGTCCAGATCGCTTGCGTCCTGACGAATCAATCGCACGTAGTCGGAGGGCAGCAAGGTGCCGCCGACTGCCTGGGTAGTAAACAAGAACAGATCGCCCTGCTTCACCTGCAAGTGGGTATAGTCAATATCCACGCTGCCATCCATACCCAGCGCTCGCGACGGATAACGGTATCCCCCCAGGTCCGTGACATGGTCGCGGGTCAACTGCTCAAACTCGGCGCCACGCAAGCGAAACACCAGGGTGTCACCCATATGGAATAAGTGGGCATCGCGTTCACGGAATACGATGGCTGACAGCGATGACACAAAGCTGCCGTTTTTGACGTGCTGACTTTGACCATAACACCAGCTATTGAGTGCTCTAAGCACGCGAGTCGCTGACGTTTTAACATCCCAGTGATCCGGCGTTGAAAAATAATCGGCTAAAAAGCCGCGTACGCTTATATCGCCCGCTTGTTTTGCTAGGGTATTGCGTGAGAGCGAGTCGCTAATGACCGCACAGCCCCCCTTTGCTTTAAGCAACGGCGGTTCGGGAAAGCGTACCGACATGGAACTGCGGTGCAGGCGGCGGTCGGGTGCAACAAATGCCTGACCGTAACTGATCAGCAATTGGGCGTGTGCCAAGTCATCCTCCTGAGCATACAGCGTTGGCAACTGACATCACTGTCTAAGTAGAACCTATGATACACGCTGATAGCGCTAAACGATGCCCGCCAAACGTCGTGAGATGGCAAGGCAGGCTATTCAGCGCTGATAGCATTTACGCAACACCTATGTCGCATTGGTAATCCTGCGGCCATGTTCGTATAATTCGTCGTTATCCATATAGCAACTTCGATTGCCTAGCCATTGTACGACCAAGGAATTAACGATGAACTTCGACAACATCCCCGCTGGTAAGGATCTGCCCAACGACTTATACGTGGCGATTGAAATCCCTGCCAACCATGCGCCGATCAAGTACGAGATCGACAAAGACATGGGGGCCCTGCTGGTCGACCGCTTTATGGCCACTCCCATGTTCTATCCGGCCAACTACGGTTTTATTCCCCACACCTTGGCCGACGATGGTGACCCGTTAGACGCCCTCGTCGTTACCCCCCATCCGGTTCAGCCGGGAAGCATTATCCGTGCACGCCCAGTAGGCATCCTCAACATGACGGATGAAGCCGGTGAAGACGCCAAGCTGGTCTGCGTCCCTCACCCCAAACTCAGCTCGCTTTACGACGACATTCAGGAAGTCACCGACTTACCCGAGCTGCTGCGTCAGCAAATCGCCCACTTCTTCGAAAACTATAAGGACCTCGAAAAAGGCAAATGGGTGAAAGTTGAGTCCTGGGAAGGCGTAGAAGCGGCACGTAAAGCGATTGAAAAATCAGCGGCGGCTTACCATAAAGCCTAACCTCTCTCGGTTTAGCGCCGCACGCAACGGGGCCACCTTCGGGTGGCCCCGTTGCTTTATAAACCCACTGGCATGCGCTGGATGCTCGCTTAGCTTGCAACCGTTGCCAGCGCTTTAAGTTGCGGTATGCTAGGCAGCTGAATATTGACCTATTGACCAAGGACGTACTTTGCTGACACTTCGACGTTTAGGGCTTGTATTACTGCTAGGGGCGTTACCGATATTGGCCCAAGCCCAGTGGTTCTCATCAAGCGATCAGAGTGACGATTTTCTTCCGGTGTCAGAGGCCTTTCAGCCGACGGCTTGGCATGACGGCGAGACATTATTTATTGGCGTCGAAAGCGCTGAGGGTTACTACCTCTATCGCCATCAGTTCGCAGTAGAGAGCCTTGAAAATGACGTAGAATTAGGCGAGCCCGACTTACCTGAAGGCACGTTTACCAACGATGAGTTCATGGGCGACGTGTATGTTTTCCGTGATCAAGTGATCATGGAAGTACCTCTGGAAAGCGCCTATTCGGGCCCTCTGGACGTCGATTTCACTTTTCAAGGCTGTGCCGACGAAGGACTCTGCTACCCCCCAGAGACGCTGTCTCTGCAAGCCACCGAAAGCCAGCCACCGAGTCAATTTGCCGACGAGCAGCCGTCCGCCACTTCCAACGAAGCACCCGCTTCCTCGCCATCGACAGCGCCAACTGAAAACGGCACCACCGCCGACACAACACAGGCACCCTCAGCGTTTGACGACAGTGAGGATATTGACGACGCACCAAAAAGCGCCGACAGCCGCTTTAGCACCTTGATGACCGATGCCAGTTTGCCTCTGGCGCTAAGCATTTTCTTTATAGCTGGCATCGGACTGACATTTACACCTTGCGTATTACCCATGGTGCCTATCCTGTCGTCGATTATCGTCGGGCAGCAACCCACCCGTCCTCGTGCTTTTCTGCTTTCGGCCAGCTATGTTCTCGGCATGGCAGCCACCTATGCCGGGGTAGGTGTACTGATGGGTCTGTTTGGGGCCGGCCTCAATCTCCAGGCGCAGTTGCAGTCTGCCCCCGTGCTGATCACCTTCACTATTCTATTCAGCCTGTTTGGCCTGGCGATGCTCGGCGCGTTTGACCTGCGCCTTTCGCCTCGCCTCGCTCAGCGCGTAGATGCCTGGCAGTCACGGGCTCAAAAAAGCGGCCCTGGGGGCTTGGCACTTGCCGGCGCCCTATCAGTGCTGGTGGTATCCCCCTGTGTAACAGCGCCCTTAGCCGGAGCACTGGTTATAATCTCGACCACCGGTGATGCCCTCACTGGCGGTGCCATACTGTTTGCGCTGGGCATGGGGATGGGCGTGCCGCTGTTACTCGTGGGTACTTTTGGTGCGACGTTACTCCCCCGTTCGGGGGCATGGTTGAACGGCGTCAAAACGGCGTTTGGCCTACTGCTGTTTGGCGTGGCTATCTGGATGATAGAACGCCTAATCCCCGCTCAGTTGACGCTATTACTCTGGGCGCTGCTTGCCATTGGTACGGCATTGGCATTGGGAGCCGTACAAACCAATACTCCTTCCGGCTGGCCCAAAGCCCGCCAAACACTGGGGCTTGTGCTGTTAACTTGGGGGATTGCCCTCACGATAGGGGCTGCCCTGGGGTCCCATAATCCGCTTCGCCCGCTACAGCTCCCAACCACCAGCACTAATGCCACTTCGGCACCGCTCGAGTTTCAACGTTTGGATCGGTTATCAGCGCTCGATAACGCTATCGACGAAGCTGAAGCTGCAAACAAGCCAGTCTTCGTCCATTTCACGGCGGATTGGTGCATCTCCTGCCGCCAGTTAGAACGTGAGGTTTACACTGACCCTGACGTTATCGATGAACTCTCAGGCTTTGAGCGTATTGCCGTCGATGTTACTGAGACCAATGCACAAAGCCGAGAACTGCTGGATAGTTACCAGCTATTCGGCCCGCCTAGCTTGTTATTTTTTCACCAAGGGCAAGAAGTGCGTGAGGCGCGCATTCAAGGCGACATTAATGCCACTGACTTTACCCAGCACCTCCGCGAATTGGCACGCTGGGTTGAGAATCGCTAGGCTGGCATAGGCGAGCACAGCGTAGCTAAGACGTGATAATGGGGCTACTTGTCGCGAATATCGTAAAACAGTCGTTTAAAAATACCATTAGGCAGCCGTTACACGATGGCTGGACATCGTTTGAGTTTTTCGGCACACTTCGCCCCATATTGTTTGAACTTCTGCTTTTATAAGCAGTAAAAAAGGGTAACGTTCGTCATCGTGCGGCGTTCTCTACATTTTTTCATTTGGTTTACTGCGCTATTAGAGCGTGGTAGGCACACCACTCTTAACAATAGTGACGGGGCTAGGTAATGGATATCCGCAAAGTTAAAAAGCTGATTGAACTACTTGAAGAGTCCAATATTAGCGAGATTGAAATCCAGGAAGGCGAAGAGTCTGTCCGTATCAGCCGCCATCCCAATGGCGCCACATGGCAGCCACAACCCATGCCTCAGTATGCCCAGCCAGCCCCGCAACAGGCCCCTGCTGCACCTGCCGTTAATACCCAGGCCTCTGAAGCAGACCCCATTCCCGGCAACAGCTATCGCGGTGAAGCCGTTAGCTCGCCAATGGTCGGCACTTTCTACCGCAGTCCGGCGCCGGGCGCCAAATCCTTTGTTGAAGTAGGCGACACCGTTAAACAAGGTGATACGGTTTGCATCGTCGAAGCAATGAAGATGATGAATCAAATTGAAGCGGACCGAGACGGCGTAGTGGAAGCCATTCTGGTGGAAGACGGTGAGCCGGTGGAATTTGATCAGCCCATGATCGTCCTCGCTTAATCCTTTATTTCAACACGGGTGGACTCTACCATGCTCGACAAGGTACTTATCGCCAACCGCGGCGAGATTGCCCTACGTATCCTCCGGGCCTGTAAAGAGCTAGGCATCAAAACCGTGGCGGTTCATTCCAAAGCGGACCGCGAGCTAATGCACGTGCGCTTAGCCGACGAAGCGGTATGTATCGGCCCAGCCTCCTCTGCACAGTCCTATTTAAATATTCCTGCGCTAATCAGCGCCGCAGAAGTCACCGATTCCAGCGCTATTCACCCCGGCTATGGCTTTTTATCCGAAAACGCCAACTTTGCCGAACAGGTCGAGCGATCAGGCTTCACGTTTATCGGCCCTCGCGCCGAAACCATTCGGCTAATGGGCGACAAAGTAAGCGCTATTGAGGCCATGAAAGTCGCTGGCGTACCTACCGTACCCGGATCAGACGGACCACTGGGTGACGACGATAAAACCAACCTCGCCATGGCTCGGCATATTGGCTACCCCATCATTATCAAGGCAGCCTCTGGCGGGGGCGGTCGCGGTATGCGGGTGGTGCACTCTGAAGGCCATCTTCTTTCCGCCATTAACGTCACACGTACCGAAGCCCACTCCGCGTTTGGCGATGGCACAGTCTACATGGAGAAATTCCTGGAAAATCCGCGCCATGTGGAAGTCCAGGTACTCGCCGACGGCCAAGGCAACGCGATTCACCTCTATGACCGGGATTGCTCGCTGCAGCGACGCCACCAGAAGGTCTTAGAGGAAGCGCCAGCACCCGGCATCGATCCTGAAGCGCGCGCCAAAGTATTGGAAGCATGTCGCCAAGCCTGCATTGAGATTAACTATCGTGGCGCTGGCACCTTTGAATTCCTTTACGAAGACGGTGATTTTTTCTTTATCGAAATGAACACCCGCGTTCAGGTCGAACACCCGGTAACAGAAATGGTAACCGGCGTGGATATTGTCAAAGAACAACTGCGCATCGCCTCCGGCCTGCCGATGTCGATTCGTCAAGAAGACGTAGTGCTGAACGGCCACTCCTTCGAATGCCGCATCAATGCCGAAGACGCACGGACATTCATGCCGTCTCCCGGCAAGGTCACGCTTTACCATGCGCCTGGCGGTCTCGGGGTACGCATGGACTCCCACCTTTATACTGGCTATACCGTTCCACCGCATTACGACTCACTGATTGGCAAGCTGATCACCTGGGGAGCGGACCGCGAAATCGCCTTAACACGCATGCGCAATGCGCTTGATGAACTGCTCGTTGAAGGCATCAAAACCAATATCGATCTGCAAAAAGATTTAGTGCGTGACAGTTACTTCCGCCAGGGTGGTGTCAACATCCACTATCTCGAAAAGAAACTCAGCAACTAACTCAACCTGAGTTTAATCAGCACGGGGTGGCCGCCAAACCACCCCGTCCCTTTTTGTGTTGCGGAGAACCGGCATGCCATGGCTTCAACTAAAAGCACACGTTCCGCCCGAGCAGGCAGAGCTTCTGGAAGAGCTACTGCTGGAAGAAGGAGCAACGGCGATTGGGTTTCAAGATGCCCATGATGAGCCGGTATTCGAGCCTGAACGCGGCACAACACCGCTATGGCAAGACACCGTTGTCACCGGGCTCTATGACGACCTCGAAGGCATTGACGCCATGCTCGCGCGCATCGAAGCCGCTTGGTCAGAACAGGTGCCCGACGAGCCCTGCCCTGCCATTGAATATGAGTTACTGGCGGACAGGGACTGGGAGCGCGAATGGATGGAGGATTTTACCCCTCTGCGCATGGGCCAGCGACTCTGGATTGTGCCAAGCTGGCACGAACCACCCGAGTCCGACGCCGTTAATTTGGTCCTCGATCCAGGCTTGGCCTTTGGCACTGGCACACACCCAACCACCGCACTGTGCTTGGAATGGCTTGATGAACTAGCAGTAAGCGGCCACCTCGCCGGGCAACAGGTGCTCGACATTGGCTGCGGCTCGGGCATCCTTGCCATTGCCGCATTAAAGCTCGGCGCGGCGCATGCCGATGGTACTGATATTGACCCTCAGGCACTGCAAGCAAGTCGGGAAAATGCCGAACGCAACCATATCGCTGAGACATCGCTGGCACTCTATTACCCAGAGCAACTGGCCGCACACGACTATCCGATTGTCACCGCCAATATTCTGGCGGGTCCACTGGTGGAACTCGCAAGTACCATTGCTGGCCACGTGGCCCCTGGCGGACGTATCGCTCTCTCAGGTATTTTGGCCAACCAAGCCGACGAGGTGCTGCACGCGTACCAAGAAGAAGGCCTGCACATGGAGCCGCCAACCGTTCGAGAAGGCTGGGTACGTCTTACCGGTCAGCGACCGGTTTAATTCAGTTAACCTAGCCTTCACCCCACCGCCGAGTAGGCGTATCATACGCCACCTCGAACGACCTGACGGTCGTTAACTGCATCATCGAAGCGCAACTGCCATGACCCTATCAACACCTCAAACGCTGAAGATCGGTCCCTACGCCTTGCCCAACCGGGTAATGCTTGCCCCCATGGCGGGTGTGACCGACCAACCTTTCCGCCAGCTGTGTCGACGGCTGGGAGCGGGTTGGGTGGTAGGCGAAATGGTCACCTCCGACCCGAGCCTCTGGCATACGCGTAAATCGAAGCTGCGCATGGATCATCGCGGCGAGCCCGGCCCCAGGGTCGTGCAAATTGCTGGGGGCGACGCAGAGATGCTTGCCCATGCGGCTAAATTAAATGCCGAGCTTGGCGCGCAGGTAATCGATATCAATATGGGCTGCCCGGCGAAAAAGGTCTGCAATAAAGCCGCAGGATCAGCGTTGCTTCGTGATGAAAAGCTCGTCAGCGAGATTCTCGAAGCGGTGGTCAGCGCCGTCGACATTCCCGTGACACTTAAAATTCGTACCGGTTGGTGTGCAGAGTCCAATAACGGCGTCAGAATTGCGCGGCTTGCCGAGGAAACCGGCATCCAATCGTTAGCGGTTCATGGCCGACATCGCGAGCAGCGCTATACTGGTTGGGCAGAATACGACACTATTGCCGATATCAAGTCACGTCTAGGCATTCCTGTGATTGCCAACGGGGACATTACCAGCCCGGAAAAAGCGGCAGATGTTCTGCGCTATACCCAAGCAGACGCGGTAATGGTGGGACGAGCGGCCCAGGGTAATCCTTGGATTTTTGATCAGATCCAGCACTTTCTTGAGCATGGTAAGCACCGCGCCAAGCCAAGCCTAGCAGAGCGCCGTGGCGTGCTAATTGACCATTTGAACGCTCTCCATGCGTTTTATGGGCCCACCATGGGCGTGCGCATCGCGCGTAAGCACCTGGGCTGGTATCTGAGTGATGATGACCGTTTTATCCCAGCGCAACGACGTGAATTGAAGCAGCAGTTCAACGGATTGGCATCCACAGAAACACAAATAAATTGGATCAACGACGCCATGGCCCCTGATGCCATCAAGCGTCTGCTAGCCAAAGGAAGCTATGCAGCATGACCGAACGCGACCTTGATCTCCTTTCCAGCGACAGTGCGCCAGATAGCCACGCACGGTTAAATGGCACACTGGCAGACCCTGCGGCCAGCACGCCGCCGCAGCCCCTTCGTGAAGCCGTTGAAACAGCGATGCGTCGCTACTTCGAGCATCTCGATGGCAGTCAGGCGACCGACCTGTACGCCATGGTGATGGCCGAAGTAGAGGCTCCATTGCTCACCTGCGTGCTTGAACACACCGACGGCAATCAAACCCGCGCCGCGGATGTGCTGGGCCTAAACCGTGGCACGCTGCGTAAGAAGCTAAAGCTTTATGGACTTATTGAAGGCGACGCCCCATAACCCGGGGCGTTATTGTTTATTCACTTTTTACTCTGCACACGAGCACCCTCATGGCTGATAGCACTGCGACCCCCGTCCGCCGCGCCCTTCTGAGCGTTTCTGATAAAACCGGTATCGTCGAGTTCGCTCGCGGCTTATCCGAGCATGGCGTGGAATTGCTCTCCACGGGCGGCACTTTCCGCTTGCTACAGGAGCACCACATTGCGGTGAAAGAAGTCAGCGAGCACACCGGCTTCCCTGAAATTATGGATGGCCGCGTAAAAACACTGCACCCTAAAATTCATGGCGGCATACTGGCTCGTCGCGGGCAAGATGACGAGGTCATGGCAGCCAACGATATCACGCCGATAGATATGGTCGTGGTGAATCTCTACCCCTTTGCCGCCACGGTCGCCAACCCCGACTGTACGCAGCAAGAAGCCATTGAGAATATCGACATTGGCGGTCCGACCATGGTCCGCGCCTGCGCCAAGAATCATGCCTACACCACTATTGTCGTCAATGCCGACGACTACGCCCGGGTGCTGGGTGAACTGGCGGCTCTTGATAGTTGCGTCAGCGAGGCCACACGCTTCGATCTTGCGGTGAAAGCCTTTGAACACACCGCTGGCTACGACGCGGCTATTGCCAATTACCTGGGACGCCAAGTGGAAAAGGCAGACGCCGACTTCCCGCGCACGTTCAACTTGCAACTGCATAAAAAGCAGGCCATGCGCTACGGTGAAAACCCCCACCAGCAGGCAGCTTTTTACGTAGAAGAAGATACCCATGAACCCAGTGTGGCAACGGCGAAAATGCTGCAGGGCAAACCGCTGTCGTATAACAATGTAGCCGATACCGATGCTGCCTTTGAGTGTGTCAAGGCTTTTGAAGACACCGCCTGCGTTATCGTCAAACACGCCAATCCCTGCGGCGTCGCCATCGGCGCCACGGCCTTGGAAGCCTACGACAAAGCTTTCGCTACCGATCCCACCAGTGCGTTTGGCGGCATTATCGCCTTCAACGTAGCACTCGATGCCGTCACCGCGCAGGCGATTATTGATCGACAATTCGTCGAAGTGATTATCGCCCCAGGCGTCAGCGATGATGCCGCTGCTATTGTGGCAGCCAAACAAAATGTACGCCTGCTGGACGTAAGCGCACACTGGCCCGGGGAAGCCAAGCCGGCATTTGACTTCAAACGCGTCAACGGTGGGCTGCTGGTACAACAACGCGACCACGGCATGGTAACGCGTGAGGCACTAACAGTGGTTAGCGATCGTGCGCCCTCAGAACAAGAACTGCGCGATCTATCGTTTGCTTGGCGGGTGGCCAAATTCGTCAAATCCAATGCCATTGTCTACGCCAACAATGGTCAAACGATAGGCGTCGGCGCAGGTCAAATGAGCCGCGTCTATTCCGCTAAAATCGCCGGCATCAAAGCCGCCGATGAAGGACTCTCTGTGCCAGGCTCGGTGATGGCATCGGATGCCTTCTTCCCCTTCCGTGATGGTATCGATGCCGCCGCCGCCGCAGGCATTACCGCTGTCATTCAACCGGGCGGCTCAATGCGCGATCAGGAAGTGATTGATGCAGCCAATGAGGCGGGCATTGCCATGGTGTTTACCGGCATGCGCCACTTCCGCCACTAACCCTTACCGCCACGCCCCTCATCAAAAAGCCCTCATCGTCGATGAGGGCTTTTGTGATACCTTCAGAACACGTCAAGAACGTGGCTCAACCAAGATCAATACATAGATACTTGGTTTCCAGATATTCTTCTAAGCCCTGATGGCCTCCCTCACGCCCCAAGCCAGAGGCTTTAACGCCGCCGAAAGGCGCCGCCGCGTTGGAAATCAGCCCGGTATTAATGCCGACCATGCCATATTCAAGCGCCTCGGCAACTCGCCACACCCGACCCAGATCACGCGAGTAAAAGTACGACGCCAACCCATACGGGGTGTCGTTAGCCATCTCAATGGCAGTTTCTTCATCGTCGAAGGGGAATACCGCTGCCAAGGGACCGAAGGTTTCTTCGTGGGCGACTTTCATTTCATGAGTAGCAAAGCTAATCAGCGTAGGGGTAAAGAAATTACCGCCCAGGGGGTGCGGGTACCCGCCCAATAACAGCTCGGCACCATGGTCCACAGCGTCTTGAACGTGTTCACTGACCTTATTGACCGCGTCCTGGTCAATCAACGGTCCGATATTGATATTGTCTTGCGTTCCATCACCCACATTTAGCTCGCTGTTCATTGCCACAGCCAGTTTTTCGCAAAACGCATTGATAACGCTCGACTGGACCAAGAAGCGATTGGTACACACGCACGTTTGCCCCGCGTTACGAAACTTAGCGGCCATGGCCCCGTCTACCGCAGCATCCAGGTCGGCATCCTCAAAGACGATAAAGGGTGCGTTGCCGCCCAGTTCAAGCGATATTTTTTGCACGTGCTCGGCGGCCTGCGCCATCAGCTTACGGCCTACTTCGGTTGAGCCAGTAAAGGTGATTTTGCGCACTTTGGGTGACTGGGTAAGCGCCTGGGCGATCTCGGCAGCGCTGCCCGGCACAACATTAAAAACGCCGCGAGGAATCCCAGCGCGCTCAGCCAGCATGGCGAGTGCCGTGGCGGAAAACGGCGTTTGGCTAGCGGGCTTAACGACAATCGTGCAACCAGCGGCCAGTGCAGCACCGGCTTTACGGGTGATCATCGCGGCGGGGAAATTCCACGGCGTAATAGCCCCTACCACCCCTACGGGCTGTTTGGTGACCACAATGCGCTGATTGGCATTGGCAGCAGGAATGGTTTCACCGTATGCGCGACGGGCTTCTTCAGCGAACCAGCGCAGGAAGCTTGCTGCGTAGGCGATTTCACCGGCTGCTTCTTTTAACGGTTTGCCCTGCTCATAGGTCATCAGCATGGCAAGGTCTTCCTGGTGCTCGAGCATCAGGTCATGCCATTTGAGCAGTAAATCTGCTCGCTCTTGGGCCGTAAGACCACGCCACGAGGGCAGCGCGGCATCGGCCGCCTCAATGGCACGTTCGGTCTCTGCTTTACCCAGCCTTGGCATATCGCCCACAGGCTTGCCAGTGGCTGGGTTGAGTACGTTGATCTGATCTCCACTGTCGGCCGCTACCCAACTTCCATCAATATAGGCAAATGGACAGTACAGCTGCGTCTCTTTCAGCGCTTCCATGACAGACTCCTGCCCCCGGTAAGGGACTCATCAGCAAATTAACCTCTTCATGCTATGACGAAACAGGGTAATAGACCAACCGTACTGGCCCATCATATAACGTCTGGTTTAGCTGACCAGCGTTAAAAACTCCTGACGCGTCGCTTGATTAGCACGGAAAGCGCCCAACATTACGGAAGATGTCATACTGGAATTTTGTTTCTCCACGCCCCGCATCATCATGCAAAGGTGACGCGCCTCAATAACCACCGCCACGCCTCGCGCTTGAGTAACCTGCTGCACCGCCTCGGCGATTTCGCGGGTCAAATTCTCCTGAATCTGCATACGACGAGCGTACATATCGACGATCCGGGCAAATTTGGAAAGCCCCAGCACATTTCCACTCGGCAAATAAGCAATATGGCATTTACCAATAAACGGGAGCAGGTGATGTTCACACATTGAGTACAGCTCGATATCTTTAACCAGCACCATTTCGTCGGTTTGTGACTCAAATACGGCACCGTTAATAATTTCCTCTAGCGACTGATGATAGCCCGCCGTTAAAAACTGCATCGCTTTCGCTGCGCGCATCGGCGTATCTTTTAGTCCCCCACGCTCGGGATTCTCTCCCAGTGCGCTAATGATATGTCGATAGTGGTGGGCGATATCATCCGTCATGGTAAGCCTCGTCGAAAGGTTTCGAACGCGCTGAGGAAACCCCTGACGCGCCAAATAGAGCTGACTACTGCCCGCTAGATCTACGTAGCATCACGCAGCGCAGACATTAATGTACAATTAATATAATTTATAGAAGTCATGTACAATATTTTAATCGATTGAGATCGAAAAAAACGCATTTTACCGCACCCTACCCCAATATCACCATGCGTTACGCAAACCATCGGGGGGATTTAAGCATCATCAACTGCTGCTCAAGCTGACGAATATGCTGATCCCAGTAGCCTTTATCGGCGACCCAGGGAAACGCCCGTTGAAATGCGGGATCTTCCCAGCGGGACACCAGCCATGCGCTATGCCGAATTAGCCGATAGGCGCGAAGCGGTTCAATCAGTGCAACTTGCTGGTGAGGGAAAGGCCGGCTTTCTTCGTACCCTTCTACAATCTCACTCATCTGGCGTCGCCATTCCTCAGGCTCATTTGCCGACAGCAACATCCAGATATCCTGAATTGCCGGGGCCATTAAGCAATCATCAAAATCGACTAGCGAAAAGTGCTCATCACGCCCCAAAATGTTGCCCAAATGACAATCACCATGACAGCGTATCATCACATCATCCTCCCACTGGTGGGGCGCAAGCGCTTCCAGCATACGGGTGATAACACTTTCATAACCTCGCCGCTGATGACGATCCAAGCGCTGACTATCCAACACCCGCTGCTGGGAGTTTAGCACCCCGTCCACCAATACCAAACGCGGACGGTGGGCAAACGTTGCTTTGCTTGAAACATCGTGCAGTTGGCCCATCAACTCACCCAAAGCAAACAGATGAGCATCATTGTCTAGTTCGGGCGCCTGGCCCGGACAATGGTGAAACAGCGTGAAGCGAAACCCTTCGTAATGGTGCTGACTCCGACCACTGGCATCACGCCAAACAGCAGCTACCGGCACCCCCGCTTGGCTAAGCTCAGAAAGAAAGTCGTGCTCCTCCTGAATAGTCGCGTCTTGCCAGCGCTCTGGACGATAGAACTTGATGATCCACTGCTCCCCTTGGTCATCGCGGAACATCATTACTCGGTTCTCATAGCTGTTTAATGCAAACGGTTCCGACGTTGGCCATATATCCAACGACTCAACCGCCGACATCACAAGGCCGGGAGAGAGTGAGCGAAAAGCATGCGTCATGATGACTCCAGAGACAGTCAAAAAAGAAAATAAAGAAGAGAGCGAGGAGCTAACGATTAATCGAGCACAAGCGGCGTGCGCGCGGCCGCCCAAATATCCACGCGACGAGCACCTGCACGCCGCAATGCCAGTGCTAGCGCATGGGCCGTCGCCCCTGTCGTAACAACATCGTCAACGATTCCAACATAAGCTGGCGGTGGTGAGTTGACCACAAAAGCGCCCGCCAGGTTGGCAAAACGCGCCTGCCGGTTCAAGCGACGTTGCGAAGGCCCTTGTTTGGTTCGCTCGACCTCAAACATTGGCACACCGCTGCGCCGCCCTAATTCAGCGGCAAGCCAGCGCGCCTGGTTAAACCCGCGGTCGCGGGCACGCTCGGGCGTCATGGGTACGGGCAGTATTGCATCAAACGGGGGCGATGGAAGGCTTGCCAGCATCAGCTCACACAGCAACATGCCCGCCCTAGGCTTGGCGTCAAATTTAAAATCGCGCACCAGCGCATTGATGGGAAACTGATAACGCAAAGCCACATGGGCCGCCTCAAATGCAGGACGCTTACTTAGGCAATGGCCGCACCAGGTTTGATGATCCCCGGCTAGCTCGTCACCACAGCGCGGGCAGGCCGGTTGATTCCAGGGCAGCTGTTCATAACAGGCAGAGCACCAGCTTGCGTGCCCCTCAAGCGGTGCCAAACAAAACGCGCAATAGCCGGGTAGCGCGCGCTTCACGATATCACTGCTTCCTGCTATCCAGCGTTTCCACAACATGGGCGCTCCCTCGCAAGCGAATCAAACACTTTATGATTGACTTTATATAAAACGCTGATAGTATACGCCTCGTTCCGCGGATGTGGTGGAATTGGTAGACACGCTAGATTTAGGTTCTAGTGCCGTAAGGCGTGGGAGTTCAAGTCTCCCCATCCGCACCAATTCAGATTTATCGTATACCCCTTCTCCTGCTAATCCCGTATTGCTCCCCCTTGCATGCCTCTGCTATTGCCTAACGTTATTTGATTAATACTGTCTGAGCTAATGCGCGCCCATTATATGCATTTTTTCTTATATTTATAAGGCAAGAGTTATTCTCCCACTGGCATCTTCAGCGTATTGGGCTAGCTTTTCTTCTATCTCTTAAGCACCCAATAATCCAACAGGCTAAGGAATGCTTCCATGGAATGGCTAAACGACAATGCACAGGCAATTTCCGCTATCACAAGCATCCTAACGCTCGGCGTTTGGTTCTTTTACGCGCAGTTGTTATATAACGGCTATGTACGCCAGCGACGGCCTCGCGTGATTATCAACCGGGGCCTCGGCACCGGGCAGAACGCGCTGTGTTTAATCAGCAATATGAGTAGCGAATCCATCTATATCCAGCATGTAGTGGCGATACTCCACACTGAACAACGCAGCTATCAGGTCGACGTTGCCGAGTATCAGGAAGAAAAAGAAGACAAACAGCAAGAAAAGTCCATCAGAAGCCATCAGGGGCCTCTAGCCTCCGGCGATTACCTACATATGCAGCGTTTCGCTGACATCGCCGAGCAGATCCGCGCCACCTGGCAATTGGATAACAACATCTTTGAACAGCCCAATCTGCAGTTAGAACTGCGCGTGATTGCGATCTATGGCTCGGAGGATCGGCCCATCGGGGCTTCACGCACTTTTTATTTGAGGGATCCATCGACCTCCAAGCCCGCATTAATCCCCGTCAGTGTGGATACCAGGCGTCTTAACAGTCGCCTTCAGCGACGTAAAGTGAAGCGTTGGGCGGAAGATATCGACAACCTGGAATCGCGCTAAGCAGCTGCTAAAAAGGCCGCGCTAATACGCCACGGCCAGTGCTGCACCATTCAGTTAGAGTCGTAATCCGCCATCGCACTCGATGATACGCCCCGAGAAGTAATCATTTTCAATCACAAAGGCCACACTCTGGGCAATATTATCCGGCTCACCCAGGCGTTTGAGCGGCACCTTCGACGCAATACGTTCCAGCATATCCGGGCGCATGGAGGCAGTCATTTCGGTATCGATGAAGCCCGGCGCTACCGTTCCCGTTCGAATGCCGTATCGTGCCAGTTCATTCGCCCAGGTGACCGTTAATGCATGCACTCCGGCCTTGGCGGCCGCGTAATTGCTTTGCCCGGGATTCCCCGCTTTAGAGATACTGGAAATATTAACGATCACGCCTTCGTGATGGGCTTCAATCATTTGCGTCGCTGCTTCGCGGCCACACAGAAATACGCCTGTCAGATTAATATCGATGACCCGTTGCCACGCCGCCAGCGACATACGCGTTTCTACCTGGCCCTCTTTGGCTTTCACCATTAAGGCATCGTCGGTAATGCCCGCGTTATTGACACACCCGCTAATCGGACCTTGCCTATCGGCAATCTCGGCAAATGCCTGCGCAACGGACGCCTCATTGGCGACATCGACGATCACCCCCTGCGCATCGATTCCCTGACCGGCAAGCCTGGAGACAGCATCATCCAATGCTTCACCACTAATATCCAGCAATGCCAGCCGTGCCCCTTGCTGCCCTAAACGTAGCGCCACGGCGTAGCCTAAACCTTGCGCGCCCCCGGTTATTGCAATCACCCGACCATCCAGCTTCATTTAACGCTCCTTTCATCAGCCTTTCATTTAATCCACATAACGGCTCAAACTGACACGCAAACTATCCCCCGGCAATCCCCCAAAGGCGCAACTGGGCTTACATACACTATTTAGCACGGCTTGTTTTTCAATCAGACTGTCACCATATTTACTGCGACGCCTATAACGGAGTTTGTTATGCCTATTTTGGTTTTTGTTTCCCTGTTCACGTTGCTTGATTTTGTCATCCTGTTTTCAATTGGCAGCCAAATCGGTTTGTTAACCACCCTGCTACTGGTGATTGGTACGGGGATCGTGGGGCTCCATCTCATTCGTAAGGAAGGCGTGGCGACATTTGCCCGTGCTCGCCAGCGTATGCAGGCAGGCGAAATTCCTTCCAACGAACTGTTTACCGGGGCCGCGCTGATATTTGGCGGCGCTCTGTTAATGGCACCTGGCTTTCTGTCCGATGCCCTCGGTCTTGCGTGCCTGATACCAAACGCGCGCCACCTGCTATTTAAACTGCTCACAGCGCTCGGCCTTAAGGCCACAGTGCAGCGCTCGACGGGGCATCACGAGTCACATACCTATCAAAAAAGCGAGTCTCGCTATCACCAGCACGAGAGCGCATCATCCGCCGGGCAGCCACAAGGCCCGATTGAAGGCGACTTCATTAGTCGAGACGAGCCGAAACATCGCCGATAAGGGCAGAGAGGCTAAAAACAAGCCCTCAAGATTTTTTTATGAGCGCCCCCTTGAAAGGTCATCCGCAGCCCCCATTTTTCAGGCAGCACACAAGTTCGGTAACCGCTTCACTATAAAGTGGTTGCCATTAACAGCGAAGACGTCTTGTCTTCATTTTTCGCGGGCTCTGCCCACGAAAACCATCAACATTAACCGCCCTGATTTGGGCTTTGACGATACTCAGGAGAACGTGAGCATGAATATCCGTCCTTTGCACGATCGCGTCGTCGTCCGTCGCGTGGAAGAAGAGCAGAAAACCGCTGGCGGCATCGTGCTTCCGGGCAATGCGCAGGAAAAGCCTACCCGTGGTGAAGTTCTCGCCGTAGGCAATGGTCGCATTCTAGAAAGCGGTGATGTTCGCCCTCTCGACGTGAAAGTTGGCGACAGTGTGATTTTCAAAGACGGCTTCGGCGTTGAAAAACAGAAAATCGACGGCGAAGAAGTCTTGATCATGAGCGAAGCCGATATTCTGGCAGTTGTCGAAGGCTGATCATCGCCTCGACCGCTTACTTACTTTCCCATTTTTCTGAATTTATTAGGAAGTAACGAACATGGCAGCTAAACAAGTCAAGTTTTCCGATGATGCTCGTAAGCGCATGGCGCGTGGCGTTGACGTTCTCGCCAACGCAGTAAAAGTTACCCTGGGCCCGAAAGGACGCAACGTCGTTCTTGAGAAATCCTTTGGTGCGCCCACCGTCACTAAAGACGGCGTCTCGGTCGCCAAAGAAATCGAACTGAAAGACAAGTTCGAGAACATGGGCGCTCAGATGGTTAAAGAAGTCGCTTCGCAAACGTCTGACGTTGCGGGCGACGGCACCACAACCGCCACAGTTCTGGCCCAGGCCATCATTGCGGAAGGCCTGAAAGGCGTGACCGCCGGCATGAACCCGATGGATCTCAAGCGCGGCATCGACCAAGCCGTCTCGGCAGCCGTCAAAGAAATCCAGGCGATGTCAGTGCCCTGCACCGACACCAAGTCCATTGCCCAAGTCGGTACTATCTCGGCCAATGGCGACAAGCGTATCGGCGAGATCATTGCCGAGGCGATGGAAAAAGTGGGTAAAGAAGGCGTCATCACCGTTGATGAAGGTCGCGGCTTCGAAGACGAGCTGGAAGTCGTTGAAGGCATGCAGTTCGACCGCGGTTACCTGTCGCCCTACTTCGTGACCAACCAGGACACCATGTCCGTTGAACTGGAAGATCCTTACATCTTGCTCGTGGATAAGAAGATCTCCAACATCCGCGAACTGCTGCCGGTCCTCGAAGCCGTTGCCAAGCAAGGCAAGCCGCTTGCCATCGTTGCCGAAGACATCGAAGGCGAAGCGTTGGCCACACTGGTCGTGAACAACATGCGCGGTATTGTTAAAGTCGCGGCCACCAAGGCGCCTGGCTTTGGCGATCGCCGCAAGGCCATGCTTCAGGACATCGCGATCCTCACCAACGGCACCGTGATTTCTGAAGAAGTCGGTCTGACCCTCGAGCAGGCGAACCTGGATCACCTGGGTACCGCCAAGCGCATGACCATGACCAAGGAAAACACCACCATCATCGATGGCGCCGGTGTTGAGGCAGACATCGAAGCACGTGTTAACCAGATTCGCACTCAGATCGAAGATACGTCTTCTGACTACGACAAAGAGAAGCTGCAAGAACGTGTCGCCAAACTGGCGGGCGGCGTTGCGGTTATCCGTGTCGGTGCGGCCACCGAAGTTGAAATGAAAGAGAAGAAAGCCCGCGTTGAAGACGCGCTGCATTCGACTCGCGCCGCCGTTGAAGAAGGCGTTGTGCCTGGCGGTGGTACCGCACTGGTTCGCGTCATGGCCAAGGTACAGGGTCTGACGGGTGATAACGAAGACCAGAACCACGGCATCAACATGGCGCTCCGCGCCCTGCAGTCGCCGCTGCGTCAAATCGTGAGCAACGCTGGCGAAGAACCGGCTGTGATCATCAACCGCGTGAAAGACGCTGAAGGCAACTTCGGCTACAACGCGCAAACCGGTGAGTTCGGCGACCTGTTTGAAATGGGTGTGCTTGACCCGGCCAAGGTAACGCGTTCCGCGCTGCAGTCTGCGGGCTCTGTTGCTGGTCTGATGATCACCACCGAGTGCATGATCGCCGACGACCCTGAAGAGAAAGAAGCCGCGCCAGACATGGGTGGCATGGGCGGAATGGGTGGTATGGGCGGCATGATGTAATTGCCCCCCGAGCCTTATCGCTCTGACGGTTAGCCGTCATCAAGAACCCCGCCCTGTGCGGGGTTCTTGTCGTTAAAGCATGGTAAAATCGCTGTTTTCCATTGCTATTCAGGCTGTCTTATCACCGTGCTTTCCAATATTCGCATTGTGCTGGTGCAAACCTTTCATCCCGGCAATATTGGCGCCACCGCCCGGGCCATGAAAACCATGGGCTTGACGAACCTGGTGCTGGTCAACCCGCGTCAATTTCCCGACGAGGAAGCCACTCGCCTTGCCGCTGGCGCCACCGACGTACTCGACAGCGCCCGGGTGGTCACTCAGCTCGACGAGGCAGTGAGTGACTGTGTTCAGGTTATCGGGGCCAGCGCAAGGCTGCGCAGCCTCCCCTTGCCACATTTTGAAGAACCCGACGACATGGCCCAGGCGGTGACCCAGAACGCGCAGCATGCGCCGGTAGCACTCGTGTTTGGCCGTGAGCGTTCAGGGTTAACCAACGATGAAATTCGCTGTTGCACGCATCAGGTAAGTATTCCCGCCAATCCAGACTATGGCATTTTGAACCTATCCCAAGCCGTACAGATCCTTGCCTACGAGGTGCATCGCGCGTGGCGTAAGCGCGACGGCAGCGACTATGTCTATCAGCAGCCTGCTGAAAGCACGCCACCTAGCCGCGAGCAATTCATGCACTTTCAAGACCATTTGGGTCGATTGATGCAGCAAAGCGGCTTTATCACCCAGCCCCATGCGCGCACCGAGGAACAGCTGCAAGCGCTGTTTACCCGCGCCCAACCAAGTCGCAAAGAACTGTCCCTGCTGCGGGGCTTGCTAAGCGCCTTTGAGTCCCACCTGCCTGATCGGTAAATCGGATCGAGCAGGCATCGGGGGCCATCATCAGGGCATCAGCCTGGCAATCCCCCACCAAGCTCACAATAAAAAACGGCGAGCTATGCTCGCCGTTTTTGACACTGAAGGTAAGGCTAATTAACGCGTCAGCCATGCGACCAATGCCTCGGCAGTAGGTGCAGAGGAAGGTGGGTTTTGGCCGGTAATCAGTTGGCCATCTTCACGCACATAAGGGGTAAAGTCGTCGGCTTTGCTGTAGATACCGCCACACTTCTGAAGCGCGTTTTCTACTAGATGAGGCACAACATCCGTCAGCCCGACGGCATCTTCTTCACCGTTGGTAAAGCCGGTCACTTCGCGACCTTTCACCAGCGGTTCGCCATTCGTGTCTTTCGCATTGACCAGCACAATAGGCGCATGGCAGACCGATGCCACCGGCTTACCTTGCGCGATAAAGGTTTCGATCAGCTTGATAGAGTCTTTATCATCGACCAAATCCCAAAGCGGGCCATGGCCGCCCGGATAAAATACCGCATCGAAATTATCAGCGCTCATATCACTTAAGCGATGGGTGGCGGCAAGTTCAGCATTGGCCTGTTCATCCTGCTTGAAGCGCCGCGTTTCGTCGGTCTGGCTATCTTCAGCATCGCTTTTCGGGTCTAGCGGCGGCTGGCCACCTTTAGGCGACGCCAGCGTTACCTCGGCGCCAGCGTCTTTGAACACATAGTAAGGGGCGGCGAGTTCTTCCAGCCAAAACCCGGTCTTGTCGCCGGTATCACCTAGCTGATCATGAGACGTCAGGACCACCAAAATACGTTTGCTCATCTAACTTCTCCTAGCGTGATGCGTTCAAAACTACGCTTAACACTCTTCTAGGTGGGGGCATATCCGCTGAGTTGCAAGCCGATTCCAGTTGTCCTTCTCGCCCTGGAGGGTTAAAGCGTCATCGCCGCCAGCCAGCCGAAGCCGATCAGCGGTAGGTTGTAGTGCAGGAAGGTCGGCACCACGCTGTCCCACATATGATCGTGCTGTCCATCCACATTCAGCCCTGCGGTTGGGCCAAGCGTCGAGTCGGATGCCGGCGAGCCCGCATCTCCCAAGGCCGCCGCGGTACCGACCAGCACCACGGTCGCCATGGGGGAGAAGTCGAACTGAACGGCGAGCGGCACAAAGATGGCGGCAATGATGGGAATCGTCGAAAACGACGAGCCGATGCCCAGGGTGATGAACAAGCCAACCAGCAACATGACCAGGGCGGCCAGGCCGCGATTATCACCGAACAGGTCAACAGCGCTGGAGACGAGTGTGTCGATATCGCCGGTGGTTTTCATGACCTCCGCAAAGCCTGCCGCCGAAATCATGATAAAACCAATAAGCGCCATCATGCGCATCCCGCTGGTGAACAAGTCATCGGCCTCGCGCCATTTAAAGATACCGCCCAGCGACAGCAGGCCGATACCCACCAGACCGCCCAGTATCATCGAGCCGCTATACAGCTGAAGCCCGAGGGCGGCGACAATGGCAACCCCCGACATGACCAGCCCAAGCATATGGGGCTTGGCGGGCGTGGCTGAATGCCCTGCCGACGTGTTCGCTAACGGCTTGGCCGCATAATCACGACGGCCGCGATAGCTGAAGCTTAGCGCCACGATCAACCCCATCAGCATCCCGCCGACGGGTATCGCCATGGCCATGGGAAGCATGTCGCGGGTAATCTCCAGTCCCAGCGGCTCCCCCGCACTGTTAAGATTGGCCAATAGAATATCGTTGAGAAAGATCGCCCCAAAGCCAACGGGAAGCAGCATGTAAGGAGCCGTCAAGCCGAACGTCAGCGCACAGGCCACCGCCCGACGGTCTAGCTGTAAGCGGTTCATGACGACCAGCAGAGGTGGAATCAACACCGGGATAAACGCGATATGCACGGGGATCGCGTTCTGGGACAGAATCGCGACCAGCACGACCGCGGCCAACAACACCCACTTCACGCTATTTTGGTTGGCCGCATGGGTTTCTTTCCCAAGCATTCTGATCAATACGTTGGCCAGCATGTCAGGAAGCCCAGAGCGGGAGATCGCCACGGCGAACGCCCCCAGCGTCGCGTATGCAAGCGCCACCTGGGCGCCACCGCCTACCCCATCGTTGAAGGCCTCAAGCGTCTGATCCATTGAAAGCCCGCCCACAAGCCCCCCAACTAACGCGCCCACGATAAGGGCGAACACAACCGACACCCGCGCTAGCGAGAGCGCGACCATGACAAGTACGGCAATAATTACGGCGTTCATCAATCTTCCTAAAGCAAAGCAATGAAGTGGTCAGCGAGAAAACGCGGGATTTTATCAGAGAAAACACCTACATGAGGCGTCTTTTGCCTGATATAACACTTATTTACGCCACTACCACTTTAGTCACACCCCTATTGCTGCCATGCAACATAATGCCTAGTATCCGCGGTTCGCTTACTTCGCGTTTATCTAAATTAAACTTTACCCAGGAGCCCGCATGAGCACACTTGCTATCGTTATTTCGTTAATGCTGCTCATCTTCTTTGCTTACCGTGGGATTAGCGTCTTACTGCTAGCCCCTCTGATGGCCGCACTCGCCGTCACGCTCTCTGGTGACGTTGCCTTCTTACTGCCTATTTACACCGACACCTTTATGGGAGCGCTGGGTGATTATGTTATTCAGTTTTTCCCGCTGTTTTTGTTGGGCGCTCTGTTTGGCCAGCTTATGGCAGACTCCGGCGCGGCCCAGGCAATCGCCAACGGCATTGTCAATAAACTGGGCACCCAGCATGTGGTGTTAACGGTGGTGATCGCCTGCGCAATTCTTACCTACGGAGGGGTGTCGCTGTTCGTGGTGGCATTCGCCATTTACCCGATCAGCCGTGAACTGTTTCGTCGCGCCAACGCGCCTAAGCGGTTGATTCCAGGCGCTATTGCGCTGGGCTCTTTCACCTTCACGATGACCGCCCTTCCCGGCACACCGGCAATTCAAAATGCCATTCCCATTCCCTACTTTGAGACCAATAGCTTCGCGGCACCCGGCCTTGGGATTATCGCCGGGCTTATCATGCTTGGGTTAGGCACTATCTATCTGCAGTCACGGGTGAAGCAGGCGGCCGCCAAAGGCGAAGGTTATGGCCAGCATACGGAACGCGAAGCCGAACAGACTGACACCGAAAATACTGACGCCTCTGCCACCTCGATGCACATGGCCATCGCACTGATTCCCTTGATTATGGTGATTGGCCTGAATGCCCTTCTCACTTACGGCATCTTCCCGTCACTTGACTTGAGCTTCATCAGCGATGAATTTGAAGACGTGTCGCCAAGTGGCCAAACCGGCCTGTGGTCGATATTAATTGCCCTGCTGAGCGCATCGGCCTGGCTCATCATCAGCCAGTGGAAACGCTGGGCCAACCTGAAAGGCACGGTGAACAACGGCTGCTTCGGCTCACTGCTACCGATTTTCAACACCGCCTCCGAGGTCGGGTACGGTGCGGTAATTGCCAGCCTTGCCGGTTTTGCATTGATTCGCGATGCGGTGCTTAACGTGTCACCAGGCAATCCGCTTATTTCCGAGGCCATGGCGATGAGCGTACTGGCGGGCATTACGGGGTCGTCTTCCGGTGGCTTATCCATTGCGCTGGAAACACTGGGCAGCGAATACCTAACGATGGCCCAGGAAGCCGGCATCGACCCCGAACTGATGCACCGCGTGGCCACGATTTCTGCCGGCGGCATGGATACCCTGCCGCATTCCGGGGCCGTCATAACGCTACTGACCATATGCGGGCTAACCCATCGGCAGTCCTACGGTCACGTGGCCATGGTCACCATCGTGTTGCCGATTGCCGCCCTGATAAGCGTCATTACCCTCGGCACCCTGTTCGGCAGCTTCTAAAAGCGGGGCTAGGCACTACCTTTTCTTATGTTGAGTACGGTTTACATTGAGCAGAATCATGTTTTTGTAGGCCGTACTCCTCTACACTCATTCACTAGCTTCCCTCGTCCCTCCTTTGAAACACGGAAATGCTGATGTATTTTGTGGCATCGCTTGCCCGCCAACTTAAAGATAGCTTGCGCGATTTAGCCCCCGTCGTGC
>OFEU01000098.1_pt1 | contig 117712 bp, 127 predicted proteins | sample 1521221 | NCBI WGS metagenome assembly OFEU01 (sample SAMN03766357, study PRJEB24113) | microbial mat metagenome | isolation source: enrichment culture HLUCC-O from microbial mat sample contains cyanobacterium... | reverse complement strand
ATCCGCGAAGGCGGCCGCACCGTCGGCGCAGGCGTCGTCAGCAAGATCATCGAGTAAAACACTCAAGGGTTCGACGAGGAAGGCCGGGTGGTCCGGCCTTCCTCCTATCAACTCCAACGCCGCGAAAGGCTCAAAAAATGCAAAGCCAAAACATTCGCATTCGGCTGAAGGCTTTTGACTATCGCGTTCTGGATGCCAGCACGCAAGAGATCGTCAGCACGGCCAAACGGACCGGCGCCCAAGTGCGCGGGCCGATTCCGTTGCCGAACAAGATTGAGAAATACACGGTTCTTCGGAGCCCTCACGTTAACAAGAAATCCCGCGAACAGTTCGAGATCCGCACCCACAAGCGGCTTCTGGATATCGTTGATCCGACCCCGCAGACCGTGGACGCGCTGATGAAGCTCGACCTTGCGGCCGGGGTGGATGTGCAGATTTCGGTTTAAGGGAGGGCAGATCCATGTTGCGCTCTGGTGTAATCGCCAAGAAAATGGGTATGACCCGTGTCTTTATGGACGACGGCAAGCAAATCCCTGTCACCGTGCTACAGCTTGACGGGCTGCAGGTCGTGGCCCAACGCACCGCCGAGAAGGATGGCTATACCGCTGTTCAACTGGGCACCGGAACAGCCAAGGCCAAGCGGACTTCGAAAGCCATGCGTGGCCATTTCGCGGCCGCCAATGTCGCGCCCAAGCGCCGGCTGGCAGAGTTCCGAGTCGCGCCTGAGAACCTGATCAGCGTGGGCGAGGAAATCACCGCCGATCATTACTTCGAAGGCCAGTTCGTCGATGTCAGCGGAACCTCGATCGGCAAGGGCTTTGCCGGTGCCATGAAGCGGCACAATTTTGGTGGTTTGCGGGCATCGCATGGCGTGTCGATCAGCCACCGCTCGCACGGCTCGACCGGGCAGTGCCAGGATCCGGGCAAAGTCTTCAAGGGCAAGAAGATGGCCGGGCATATGGGCGCTGCGCGTGTGACCACCCAGAACCTGCAGGTCGTCAAGACCGATGCCACGCGCGGGCTGATCATGGTCAAGGGGTCAGTGCCGGGCTCGAAAGGCGGCTGGGTCACGATCAAGGACGCGGTGAAGAAACCCTTCCCCGAGAACGCCATCCTGCCCGCGGCGCTGAAATCGGCCGCTGAAGAGGCAGCGAAGGCCGCCGAGGAAGCAGCGGCACAGGCCGAGGCTGAAGCCAAGGCTGCCGAAGAGGCCGCAGCCGCAGAACAAGCCGCACAGGAAGCCGAGGCCCTGAAACAGGCCGAGTCGGAAATTGCGGCCGAGAAGAAGGAAGGCGAGGAATGAAACTCGACGTGATCAAACTGGACGGCGGCAAGGCCGGGTCGGTCGAGCTGGACGAGGGTCTTTTCGGGCTCGAGCCGCGCGCCGACATCCTTCACCGCGTGGTCCGCTGGCAGCGCAACAAGGCGATGGCCGGTACCCACAAGGTCAAGACCCGGTCGGAGACCAGCTACTCGACAAAGAAGATCTATCGCCAGAAGGGCACCGGCGGCGCGCGCCACGGGGACCGAAACGCGCCGATCTTTCGAAAGGGCGGCATCTACAAGGGGCCGACGCCCCGCAGCCACGCTCACGACCTGCCCAAGAAGTTCCGCAAGCTGGGGCTTTGCCATGCGCTTTCAGCCAAGTTGAAGGCCGGTGAACTGGTTGTGATCGACGCGGCCGAGTCCGACGGCAAGACCGGAGCGCTGGCCAAACAGGTGAAGAACCTGGGCTGGAAACGTGCGTTGATCATCGACGGTGCCGAAGTGAACGAAGGGTTCGCTCAGGCCGCGCGCAACATCGAGGGTCTCGATGTGCTGCCGTCGATGGGCGCAAATGTCTATGACATCCTCAAGCGTGACACCTTGGTGCTCACCAAAGCGGGTGTCGAAGCACTGGAGGCTCGCCTGAAATGAGCGCAACCGCACAACATTACGACGTGATCCGCAAGCCGGTCATCACGGAAAAAGCAACAATGGCGTCGGAAGCGAATGCCGTTGTCTTCGAGGTGGCGATCGACAGCACCAAACCGCAGATCAAGGAAGCCGTCGAGGCGCTCTTTGGCGTCAAGGTGAAAGCGGTGAACACGACCATCACCAAGGGGAAGGTCAAGCGCTTCCGCGGTCAGACTGGCCGCAGGAAGGATGTGAAGAAGGCCTACGTCACCCTTGAAGAGGGCAACACGATCGACGTTACGACGGGATTGTGACCCGCTGCAGGTGGGCTGATTGCCCGCCCCAGGTTGAGAAAACTTGAAAGCCCCTGCCGAAATGCAGGGGCTTTTCGTTTTTTCGCGCGAGGCTACCCTTGCTTGGGGGTGGAGAATCCTTACCTGAGCCTTACAAAGGCGGGGTAAAGGCGGATGAATGGTATCTGGAAAGTCAGATGAGTCGCATCGGGAAGGTTCCGTGTTCCCCCTTCATCCAACCCGACGGCGTTCTGAAGGCGTTCTGGATCCCGCAGAGCTGAAAGCCTGTCGCGAAAAGGGTATCCCCCTGGCTTTCGATCCGGTCCAGATTGGCTGGATCAGGATGGACTGCGAAGATGACATGAGGTGGAATGGCCCGCTGTCATGGCGCCTCTCGTCGGCGCGATCCGACGCATATCATTTCCGGAAATGGACAGAACGAGATTCGCCGACGCTTGCGCGGATTCTGTCCTCGCGCCGCCTTTGGGAATATCTGCCCGAGGATTATGGCGGGCCGATGACGCCGGACACCGCACGGGAGCTGATCGCGCTCAGCAACGGGACGGATCACCATGTTGTCAGGGCCGTCGAGTTCAAGGGCAAGGTGATCGGACAGGTCAGGATCGAGTTCCGCAAGACCGAGCGCGAGACGGCCGAGATCAGCTACTGGCTGGCGGACAGCGTCTGGGGACAGGGCCATGGCAGCGTCATCGTCGCCCGTTTCAGTGCCGAATGCTTGCATGACCACCCTTCCGTCACCAGGTTGCTGGCCCGCGTCCATCCCGAGAACCGGGCCTCGGCGCGGGTCCTGACCAAGGCCGGTTACAAGCTCTTCGGCGATGCGACCGACGAGTTGTGGCAGACATTCGTCCGAGACCGGGCCGAGGCGGGATCGCCAGGGCGACGAACGCCGAATGACCCGAAGCCGGGCCATGGACTGTCGGAGCGGGCAACACGATCGACGTGACCGCCGGTCTTTGATCGTTCCGGCCTGAGGCCTGGTCTACGAGACTGAGAAAGCCCCTCGCCAGTGATGGCGGGTGGCTTGCATTTTATGCTGGAAAGGGACAGAATTTTTATTTATTGACATCTCGGAGATTCCAATGCCGCTCTTTGCCCTTGCTATTCCTGTATTGCACTCATCCGGTGCCTGGATCGCTTACGCGGGGTCTGGATACCTTGCTGGAACGCTATCAGGCACTTGGGTTGGGGCCTTTGTACTTGGCAACGCGGGGCTGCTGTCAGGATTCGGTCTGATTTCGGCGGCTGGAATCGCTAGTGCGGCAGGCGTGCTGACGGGATTTGGAACCGCCGCAGCCGCAGGAATTGGATCGGCATTGACGACGATCGGTTTGGGAGGGCTTGCGAGTTGGCTGGGGATCGCTCCTGCTGTAACTTTCCTCGGTTTAACACCTTTAGGATGGGCCGTTGCGGGCACAGCGGTGGCAGGCGGTGGCCTTCTGGCATTGTTGGCGCATCGAATAATGCGCAGGATCAACGAAGAACGCGCAAAAGGCGGTTTGGAGGCGATCACACCTCGTCAGATTATCCGTGAAGTGAAGGAATTTGAAGAAGAGGCTCTGCGAAAAGTGCTGACAGAGCTTGCCAGCGAAGGGGCACCGGTCGAGTTCGATGATGCTCAGAAAGAAGTGCAAATTGATGGATCACGGTATTCTATTGGTCGTGTAAAATACATTGTGAACAAGGACGGTTCCGAGGAATTGGTATTTGTTACGCGATTGGGCCGGGCGAGACGAATTTTTCTGGTCCGGCCCGCTGGGCCAGTTCCGGAACCTACCTGAGCCATCCTTATCGGCCCGGCTTTGCGTTGGCAGGGCCTTAACCGTGGATGGGTTGGAATGCTTCGCCCTGCCCCGGACTTGATCCGGGGTCCCTCTGCGCGCCAGGAGGTCCCAGGTCAGACCCGGGACGCACTACGCCAAAACATCCCTTGACCCTATGAGCGACACCCCCTAAGAAGCCCCATCCACGCGGCCTCGGATTCGTTCCGGGGCCGGTGATTTTTGCAGTCGGGGACCTTCGGGGCCCTATACCAAGGGCCACCTTCGGGGGGCTGTCAACATAGGAGAGCGCCGCAAGGGCCTCTTCGTTTGCTAAACGGAAGACAGAAAGCATGGCACTCAAGTCGTACAAGCCGACGACGCCGGGCCAGCGCGGGCTGGTGCTGATCGACCGTTCGGAGCTGTGGAAAGGACGTCCTGTCAAATCCCTCACCGAGGGTCTGACCAAGTCGGGCGGCCGTAACAACACCGGGCGGATTACCTCGCGGCGACGCGGGGGCGGGGCGAAGCGCCTCTACCGGATCGTCGATTTCAAACGCAACAAGTTCGATGTGGCGGCCACCGTTGAGCGGATCGAGTACGATCCGAACCGGACCGCCTTCATCGCGTTGATCAAATATGAGGATGGCGAGCAGGCCTATATTCTGGCACCCCAGCGCATGGCGGTGGGCGACAGGATTTTTGCCGGTGCAAAGGTCGATGTCAAACCTGGCAACGCGATGCCGTTCTCGGGGATGCCGATCGGCACGATCGTTCACAACATCGAGATGAAGCCTGGCAAGGGTGGCCAGATTGCGCGCGCCGCGGGCACCTATGCCCAGTTTGTTGGACGTGACGGCGGTTATGCGCAGATCCGGCTCAGCTCGGGCGAACTGCGCCTCGTGCGTCAGGAATGCATGGCCACCGTCGGTGCCGTCAGCAACCCCGACAACAGCAACCAGAATTACGGCAAGGCCGGCCGCATGCGCCACAAGGGCATCCGCCCAAGCGTGCGCGGCGTGGTCATGAACCCGATCGACCACCCCCATGGTGGTGGCGAGGGCCGCACCTCGGGTGGTCGTCACCCGGTGTCGCCCTGGGGCAAGCCGACCAAGGGTGCGCGCACCCGCAACAAGAACAAAGCGTCCAGCAAGCTCATCCTGCGCTCGCGGCACGCCAAGAAGAAGGGACGTTAACATATGTCTCGCTCTGTATGGAAAGGCCCCTTTGTCGATGCCTACGTCCTGAAAAAGGCCGAAGCGTCGCGCGAGTCGGGCCGCAACGAAGTCATCAAGATCTGGTCGCGCCGCTCGACGATCCTGCCCCAGTTCGTGGGCCTCACGTTTGGCGTCTATAACGGCAAGAAACACATCCCGGTCAATGTGACCGAAGACATGATCGGCCAGAAGTTCGGTGAATATTCACCGACGCGGACCTACTACGGTCACGCAGCCGACAAAAAAGCGAAGCGGAAGTAAGACCATGGGCAAGGACAAGAACCCCCGCCGCGTGGCCGAGAACGAAGCAATGGCGAAAACGCGCATGCTTCGCACGAGCCCGCAGAAACTGAACCTGGTGGCCGCGATGATCCGTGGCAAGAAGGTCGACAAGGCCCTCACGGACCTGACCTTCTCCAAGAAGCGGATCGCCGAGGACGTGAGAAAATGTCTTCAGTCCGCCATCGCGAATGCCGAGAACAACCACGGACTTGATGTCGATGAGCTTGTCGTCGCCGAAGCCTGGGTAGGCAAGAACCTCGTGATGAAGCGTGGCCGTCCGCGGGCGCGTGGCCGGTTCGGCCGGATCATGAAGCCGTTCTCGGAACTCACCATCAAGGTGCGTCAGATTGAGGAGCAAGCCTAATGGGTCAGAAAGTCAATCCGATCGGCATGCGCCTTCAGGTCAATCGCACCTGGGACAGCCGCTGGTTCGCGAATACCAAGGATTACGGTGATCTTCTGCTCGAAGACATCAGGATGCGCGAATTCATCAAGGAAGAGTGCAAGCAGGCCGGTGTGGCCCGTGTGATCATCGAGCGTCCGCACAAGAAGTGCCGGGTTACGATTCACACCGCCCGTCCCGGTGTGATCATCGGCAAGAAAGGCGCGGATATCGAAACCCTGCGCAAGAAGCTGGCTGCGATGACGGCAAGCGAATTGCACCTCAACATCGTTGAGGTACGAAAGCCCGAGCTTGATGCGCAACTTGTCGCGGAATCGATCGCACAGCAGCTTGAACGGCGGGTCAGTTTCCGCCGGGCGATGAAGCGTTCCGTGCAAAACGCGATGCGGATGGGTGCCCTCGGCATCAGGGTGAACGTCGCAGGGCGCCTTGGCGGCGCCGAGATCGCCCGTACGGAGTGGTACCGCGAAGGTCGCGTCCCGCTGCACACCTTGCGTGCCGATATTGATTACGCAGCCGCCGAGGGGGCGACGCCCTATGGCATCATCGGGATCAAGGTCTGGATCTTCAAAGGCGAGATCCTCGAGCATGACCCGCAGGCGCGTGACCGCAAGGCACAGGAAATCCAGGATGGTCCGGCCCCGCGTGGCGCCGGTGGCCGCCGCTAAGGAGTAACCGAGATGCTTCAACCCAAGCGCACGAAATTCCGCAAGATGTTCAAGGGCCGGATCAAGGGCGACGCCAAGGGCGGTTCGGACCTGAACTTCGGCACATATGGGCTCAAGGCGACACAGCCCGAGCGCGTCACCGCGCGCCAGATCGAAGCCGCCCGCCGGGCCATGACCCGCCACATGAAGCGCCAGGGACGGGTCTGGATTCGGATCTTTCCCGACACCCCGGTATCGTCCAAGCCCACAGAGGTACGGATGGGGAAGGGCAAGGGGTCCGTCGATTACTGGGCCTGCAAGGTCAAGCCAGGACGAGTGATGTTTGAGATCGACGGTGTGGCCGAGGATATCGCCCGCGAAGCCCTGCGACTTGCCGCGATGAAACTGCCGCTCAAGACCCGGTTGGTGATCCGCGAGGATTGGTAAGCCGCAATCCGCCTCGGCGAATTGCCAGCAGCGTGGTATGTACAAACTCTCGGATTTTGCGTTGATAGCGCGCCGGCAAATAAAACGGGACCCCGCACGGATTTTCGTGCGGGGTTTGTTTTTGATTTTTTCAGTCGGGCGCCGCTTTCCGCGATCAAACCCACTTATAGTTGAAGCTTACGCTTACTCGCTCGTCCTCGGCCATGTTCATCGGCACTTCATGGCGTAGCCAGCTTTCCCAGAGAAGCAGGTCGCCGACTTCGGGGGTGACATAAATGAAGGTCCGCAATTCTTTGCGCGCGTCCTTGCGGCGCGGGGGGGAGGCCATCATCCTGGCCGAGCGGGGATCTTCGAGTTTCAGAGCAGACGCGCCGTCGGGCATGGCCACGTAAGTCGTTCCAGAAATAACCGAATGAGGATGGATATGCGAGGCATGGGTGCCGCCTTCGGGCAGGATGTTGATCCAGATATCCTCGAGTTCAAGCCGTCCTTCACCCAGATCGAATTCGAGATCGGCGGCGAAGGCTGCGACATGGGCATCGAGTGCCGACTTGAGATCGGCGAAGACCGGAAAGCGCCATGGCAGATCGCTGAGCGAGGCATAGGAGGTATAGCCGGGATAGGCATTCTCCTCGCACCATTGCTGACCGGCCTCGTCGTCTTCGGCGATGGAATAGCAGGAGCTTTCAAGTTCGGTTGCGTCGATCGCGGGGCCCAGTTCGGAAAGACGGGCGCGGTAGAGGCGGGTAACGAAAAGGGAATCAATTTGTGCCATGGCATATTGGTAACCTGTCCGGGCAGGCCAGGCGAGTGGGAAGCTGCGGCATGATGGCATATGTTAACCGCTGGGGTTTTCCGGCCCGAGGGTTTAGGTTTATGCAAAGAACATTATATTAGAAATATTCTAATAAATTGGAGGGAAAGTCCCATGTCTAACGCGACGACCTTGAAGAACCTGAATACCGCCTTGCAAATGGAACTGACGGCTGCGCATCAGTATCAGCTTCACGCGCATCTGCTCGATGATTGGGGACTCGACAAGCTGGCTGACATGATGCGTGGCGAGTTCGAAGAGGAAAACGGCCACTCGGACCGGTTTCTCGAACGAATCTTTGCCCTGGGAGGTGAGCCGGAGATGGCCTTTGCGGCGACACCACGCGTTGCGCGCTCGCTCAAGGAAATGTTCAAGGCCGATCTCAAGGACGAAAACGACGCAATCGCGTTCTATACGCGTGCCTCGAAAGAGGCCTATGAAGCCGACGATCTGGCGACACGCGCCCTGTTCGAAGAGATTGCGCTTGATGAAGAGGGGCACAAGTCTTGGCTTGAGCTTCAATTGAGCCTGATCGAGCGGATCGGCGAGGAACGCTATACCTCGAAATACGTTACCGCCGGAGAAACGGAAAGCGACGACTGATTGCCTGTCGAGGTGCTGGAACGCCCCGCTGTTGCAATGCGGCGGGGTTTTCCTATGCAAGGGGGTTGCCATAGGCAAGAAACCCGCCTATACGGCGCACTTCTACCCACGGACTCCATCGGAATCAGGGTGACGCGACGTGCGGCCCTCCGGTGATGTTGAAAAAGGACAACGGCATGCTAGCCAAAGATCTGCGTGACAAGACGCCGGATCAGCTCCGCGAAGAGCTGGCCAACCTGAAAAAAGAGAGCTTCAACCTGCGGTTTCAGCAGGCGACAAACGCGCTGGAAAACACCGCGCGTATGCGTCAGGTCAAGCGCGACACTGCGCGCGTTATGACTATCCTGAACGAAAAGGCCGCCGATGCGGCCAAGGCCGAGTGAGAGGAGCCTGACAAATGCCCAAGCGTATCCTTCAAGGCACCGTCACCTCGGACGCCAACGAACAGACCGTTACCGTGAGCGTCGAACGCCGCTTCACCCATCCGGTTCTGAAAAAGACCATCCGTAAGTCCAAGAAATACCGGGCTCACGATGAGAAGAACACCTTCAAGGTGGGAGACCAGGTTCGCATCATCGAATGCGCTCCGAAATCCAAGACGAAACGCTGGGAGGTGCTTGAGGCGTAAGCCCCAATCACACCCGGTTTAATCGAAACCCTGGGGCCATGATCCTGCTGCAAGGCGGTCCCAAAGGTCGGGAGAAACCATATGATCCAGATGCAGACCAATCTGGATGTTGCTGACAACTCCGGCGCGCGCCGGGTTCAGTGCATCAAGGTCCTCGGCGGCTCGCATCGCCGCTACGCATCGGTCGGCGATATCATCGTCGTTTCGGTGAAAGAGGCCATTCCGCGTGGTCGGGTGAAAAAGGGCGATGTGCGCAAGGCCGTCGTCGTGCGGACTGCAAAGGAAGTTCGCCGCGAAGACGGCACCGCGATCCGCTTCGACCGGAACGCTGCCGTGATCCTCAACAACAACAACGAGCCGATCGGCACCCGTATCTTCGGGCCGGTGGTTCGTGAGTTGCGCGCGAAGAACTTCATGAAAATCATCTCGCTCGCCCCGGAGGTGCTGTAAGATGGCTGCCAAGTTGAAAAAAGGCGACAAGGTTGTCGTTCTGGCCGGCAAGGACAAGGGCAAACAGGGCACGATTTCCCAGGTGATGCCCAAAGAGGGCAAGGCGATTGTCGATGGTGTGAACATGGCAATTCGCCATCGCCGTCAAACCCAGGCCGAGCAGGGCGGACGTCTGCCCAAAGCGATGCCCATCGCGCTGAGCAATCTGGCCTATGTTGACAAGAACGGCAAGGCGACCCGTGTTGGCTTCAAGGTCGAAGGTGACAAGAAGGTCCGGTTTGCCAAGACCACGGGGGACGTGATCGATGCTTGATGCTGCTACTTATACCCCGCGTCTCAAGGCCGTGTATCGCGAGAGCATTCGTGCCGCTCTGAAAGAAGAGTTCGGATACACCAATGATTTGATGACGCCGCGCCTTGACAAGATCGTTCTCAATATCGGCTGTGGCCGTGCTGCAGTGAAAGACAGCAAGAAGGCCAAATCGGCTGTCGAAGACTTGAGCACCATTGCTGGTCAGAAGGCGGTTCCGACGATAGCCAAGAATTCCATCGCGGGTTTTCGCGTGCGCGAGGGTATGCCGATGGGCGCCAAGGTGACGTTGCGTGGTAACCGGATGTATGAGTTCCTCGACCGGCTGATCACCATCGCGATGCCCCGCATCCGCGACTTTCGTGGCGTGTCTGGCAAGAGCTTTGACGGGCGTGGCAATTATGCCCTCGGCCTGAAAGAGCATATCGTGTTCCCGGAAATCGACTATGACAAGGTCGATGAAGTCTGGGGCATGGACATCGTGATCGCCACCACCGCGAAAACCGACGCGGAAGCCAAGGCGCTGTTGAAGCACTTCAACATGCCCTTCAACAGCTGATCCGCGGGAGGAGATTGATATGGCTAAAAAATCCATGATCGAGCGCGAAAAGAAACGCCAGCGCCTGGTCGAGAAATATGCCGCCAAGCGCGCTGCGCTCAAGGAAATCATCAGCGACGAGTCAAAGCCGATGGAAGAGCGCTTCCGCGCCTCCCTGAAGTTGGCGAAGCTGCCGCGCAACAGTTCGGCCACCCGTCTGCACAACCGTTGCCAGCTTACCGGGCGCCCGCATGCTTATTATCGCAAGCTCAAGGTCAGCCGGATCGCGATGCGCGAACTGGGCTCTGCCGGGCAGATCCCCGGCCTGGTCAAATCGAGCTGGTAAGGAGAGAGTGACATGAACGATCCTATCGGCGATATGCTCACCCGTATTCGCAACGCCCAGATGCGCGGCAAGTCGACGGTGTCGACACCTGCATCGAAGCTGCGCGGCTGGGTCCTGGATGTGCTGGCCGACGAAGGCTACATCCGCGGCTATGAAAAGGGCACTGATGCAAAGGGCCATCCGACCCTCGAGATCAGCCTGAAATATTATGACGGCGCCCCCGTCATTCGCGAGGTCAAGCGGGTTTCGACCCCGGGACGCCGTGTTTACATGGGCGTCAAGGACATCCCCTCGGTCCGTCAGGGCCTTGGCGTGTCGATTGTCAGCACGCCGCGTGGCGTGATGTCGGATGCAAGCGCGCGCAGCCAGAATGTTGGTGGCGAAGTGCTTTGCACGGTCTTCTAAGGAGAACGGAGAATGTCTCGAATTGGGAAAAAGCCGGTCGAGCTGCCATCGGGCGTAAGCGCCACGATCTCCGGCCAGACCGTCGAAATCAAGGGTCCGAAGGCGACGCATCGCTTTACGGCCACCGATGATGTGACCATCACGCTGGATGATAACGTGATCCGGGTGACCCCGCGTGGCAAATCCAAGCGCGCACTCCAGCAGTGGGGCATGAGCCGCACGATGGTTGCCAACATGGTTCAGGGTGTTACCGATGGGTTCAAGAAAGAGCTCGAGATCACCGGCGTCGGCTATCGCGCGCAGGTGCAGGGCAATATCCTGAAACTGAACCTCGGCTACAGTCACGAGGTCAATTTCGAGGTGCCCAAAGGGGTTACTGTGACCTGCCCGAAGCAGACCGAGATCGTCATCGAAGGCGATGATTCGCAACTCGTCGGTCAAGTCGCGGCCAATATCCGCGAATGGCGTGCGCCCGAACCCTACAAGGGCAAGGGGATCAGGCACAAGGGCGAGTATATCTTCCGCAAGGAAGGCAAGAAGAAGTAAGGACGGGAACAATGGCAAACAGCAAACGGGAACTGTTCCTCAAGCGCCGCCTGCGCGTCCGGAACAAGCTTCGCAAGGTCAACAAGGGCAAGCTACGTCTTTCGGTGCACCGTTCGTCGAAGAACATCAGTGCACAGTTGATCGACGACGTGGCGGGCCGTACGGTCGCCGCAGCCTCTTCACTTGAAAAAGCGCTTGGTGTTGTCGGCAGGAACAACGTGGAGGCCGCCACCAAGGTGGGTGCCGCGATCGCTGAGCGCGCAAAGAAGGCGGGTGTTGAAGAGGCCTATTTCGACCGGGGTGGATTTCTCTTTCACGGGCGCATCAGGGCGCTGGCCGAGGCTGCCCGTGACGGCGGTCTGAAGATTTAAGGAGACGAGGAATGGCAAGAGAAGGTCAACAGCGGGGCCGCGGTCGCGAGCGCGAAGAGGCCCCTGAATTCGCCGATCGCCTCGTCGCGATCAACCGCGTGTCGAAGACTGTCAAGGGCGGCAAACGCTTCGGCTTTGCCGCGCTGGTGGTTGTCGGCGATCAGAAAGGCCGCGTCGGTTTCGGCAAGGGCAAGGCGAAAGAGGTCCCCGAGGCTATTCGCAAGGCCACCGAACAGGCCAAGCGCCAGATGATCCGCGTACCTTTGCGCGAGGGCCGCACCCTGCATCATGACATGGAAGGTCGCCATGGTGCTGGCAAGGTCGTCATGCGCACTGCGCCGGAGGGTACGGGCATCATCGCTGGTGGTCCGATGCGGGCCGTGTTCGAGATGCTGGGCATCAAGGATGTGGTGTCGAAATCGTTGGGAACGCAAAACCCCTACAACATGATCCGCGCCACGATCAACGGCCTTCAAAAGGAAACCAGCCCCCGCATGGTGGCGCAGCGTCGCGGCAAGAAGGTGGCTGACATCCTGCGTAAGGGTGACGAAGCCCCTGCTGCCGAAGCGGTCCAGGCGTAAGGAAACGGGAACATGGCAAAAACCATCGTCGTCAAACAGATCGGTAGCCCGATCCGTCGCCCGGCCAAGCAGCGTGCAACGCTCGTCGGTCTTGGCCTCAACAAGTTGCACAAGACCCGTGAGCTTGAGGATACACCCGCGGTTCGCGGCATGATCGCAAAGATCCCGCACATGGTGCAGATCGTCGAAGAGAAGGGCTGAAGCCCGGCTCTTTTGGAAGCCCTGCGCGCCCCGGTCAGAGATGACCGGGGCGCCTCCATGGTGACGGGCTTGCATCGCGCCTTATTTGACCTTATACGCCCCCGGTGTCCACCGGGCCGACTTACAGAACCAAGAAACGCCGCGTCTGTTCCATTCCGCTTCGGGTGCAGTTCCGGCAAAGGAGAAGCGACATGAAACTCAACGAATTGCACGACAATCCCGGCGCTACCAAGTCGAGAAAGCGCGTCGGCCGTGGCCCGGGTTCGGGCACAGGCAAGATGGGCGGCCGAGGTATCAAGGGCCAGAAATCCCGCTCGGGTGTGGCGATCAAGGGCTACGAAGGTGGCCAGATGCCACTTTACCAACGCCTGCCCAAGCGTGGCTTCAACAAACCCAACCGCAAGTCATTCGCGGTTGTTAATCTGGGCTTGATCCAGAAGTTCATCGATTCCGGAAAGCTCGACGCCAAGGCGCCGATCACCGAGGATGCCCTGATCGAAAGTGGCTTGGTCCGCCGTAAACTTGATGGCATCCGGGTTCTGGCCAAGGGCGATATCTCGGCCAAACTCACCCTAGAAGTGACTGGCGCATCGAAATCCGCCATCTTAGCGGTCGAGAAAGCCGGTGGTCAGCTTACGACCACGGCCAGGGCAGCCGCCGAATAAGAGGTTGTCCCCGGAGCATCTGGGGCTTACATAACCTCAAGTTTTCCGATTCAGCGCCGCCGGGCCGGGGAAACCGCCCCGGCGGCGCATGCATGAAAGAGCACTGAATGGTATCCGCCGCAGAACAAATGGCCGCCAACACAAGCTGGGCGGCGCTTGGGAAAGCCACCGATCTCCGCAATCGCATCCTGTTTACGCTGGGCTTGCTGATCGTCTATCGGTTGGGCACTTTTATTCCCGTCCCGGGAATCGACGGGGCGGCATTGCGCGAATTCATGGACGGCGCGGCGGCGGGTATTGGCGGTATCCTGTCGATGTTTACCGGTGGGGCGCTGGGTCGGATGGGTATTTTTGCCCTCGGTATCATGCCGTATATCTCGGCCTCGATCATCGTGCAGCTTCTGGCTTCAATGGTGCCTGCGCTTGAACAGCTCAAGAAAGAGGGCGAGCAGGGGCGCAAGAAGATCAACCAGTATACTCGCTATGGCACGGTGTTCCTGGCCACGTTGCAAAGCTATGGCCTCGCCGTGAGCCTTGAGGCTGGCGATCTGGCCACCGACCCTGGGCTGTTCTTTCGCGCCTCCACGATGATCACACTTGTCGGCGGCACGATGTTTCTGATGTGGCTCGGCGAGCAGATCACCGCGCGCGGCGTGGGTAATGGTATCTCGCTTATTATTTTCGTCGGCATCATCGCCGAAGTGCCAGCTGCGCTAGCACAGTTCTTCAGCCAGGGCCGATCGGGCGCGATCAGCCCGGCGGTAATTATCGGGGTCATGCTCATGGTCGTGGTCACGATCGGATTCGTGGTCTTCATGGAACGGGCGCTGCGAAAGATCCATATCCAGTATCCGCGCCGCCAAGTCGGGATGAAGGTGTATGACGGCGGTTCGTCGCACCTGCCGGTCAAGGTAAACCCCTCGGGCGTGATCCCCGCGATCTTTGCAAGCTCTCTCTTGCTGCTTCCTGTGACGATCAGCACCTTCAGTGGCAACCAGACCGGCCCGGTGATGTCGACGATCATGGCGTATTTCGGCCCTGGACAACCGCTTTATCTGGCCTTCTTTGTCACGATGATTGTGTTCTTTGCCTATTTCTACACGTTCAATGTCAGCTTCAAACCTGATGACGTGGCCGAGAACCTCAAGAACCAGAACGGGTTTGTTCCCGGCATCCGGCCGGGGAAGAGAACGGCCGAGTATCTCGAATATGTGGTTAACCGCATTCTCGTTCTGGGGTCGGGATATCTTGCGCTTGTGTGTCTTTTGCCTGAAATACTGCGCAGCCAGCTGGCAATTCCTTTCTATTTTGGTGGCACATCGGTTCTGATCGTGGTGTCGGTCACCATGGATACAATCCAGCAAGTGCAAAGCCATCTTCTGGCGCATCAGTATGAAGGGCTGATCGAAAAGTCACAGCTGTCTGGCAAGGGCCGGCGGCGCAAGAAGAAAGGACCATCGCGCCGATGAATATCATTCTGCTAGGCCCGCCAGGGGCCGGGAAGGGCACTCAGGCCAGCTATCTCGTCGAGTCCCGGGATATGATTCAGTTGTCGACCGGCGATATGCTCCGTGAGGCCAAGGCTTCTGGCACGGAGATGGGCAAGATGGTTGCTGATGTCATGGCGCGTGGTGATCTGGTCACCGATGAGATAGTGATCGGCCTGATCCGCGAGAAGCTTCGGGGCGAAACGCGCGGCGGCTTCATCTTTGACGGGTTTCCTCGTACCCTGGCGCAGGCTGACGCGCTCGGAGATCTGTTGACCGAACAGGGAGAGGACCTAGACGCGGTGATAGAGTTGCGGGTTGATGATGAAACGCTTGTCAAGCGTATTGTCAACAGGGCCGAGGAGGCTCGCGCAGCCGGCCTGCCAGTGCGTGCCGACGACAACGCGGAAAGCGTCAAGCAGCGACTGATGGAATATTACAAGAAGACATCGCCATTGATCGGCTATTACCATGCCAAAGGCCTGTTGAAAGTGGTAGACGGATTGGGCGAGATCGGCGAAGTGCAAGCCGCGATTTCGACGGTGTTGGACGGCTGATTGAAGTCTTTGAAAGGCTGGTTTGCCGCCTTTTTCCACACAGAAATGGGCGTGCATCGAAAAGTGCATATCAGGGGCTTGACGCCCTATCGAATTCCCAATACCCAGCACCATCCCCTTGGGAACCGATTCTCGCCGGGTCGCGCCCGGCATCGGACAGCATCTCGAAATCAGCTGCGGCCCGGAGCGGAAAGCGCCTCGGGCCTGCGTTGTGAAAAAAGGTTCTGGAGTTACGGAACCGCAACGAAAGGAAAAGAAACGTGGCACGTATCGCCGGCGTCAATATCCCGACCCACAAGCGGGTCCCGATCGCCCTCACCTATATTACAGGAATCGGCCCCTCTGCGGCGCGGTCCATCTGCGATGCCGTGGGCATCGACCATTCTCGCCGTGTAAACGAGCTCTCGGACTCCGAAGCCGTGGCTATCCGCGAGCATATCGACACGAACTATACCGTCGAAGGCGATCTGCGCCGTGAGGTGCAGATGAACATCAAGCGCCTGATGGATCTGGGTTGCTATCGCGGCCTGCGCCATCGTCGCAACCTCCCCGTGCGTGGTCAGCGTACTCATACGAACGCACGTACGCGCAAGGGTCCGGCAAAGGCCATTGCCGGCAAGAAGAAGTAAGGGGAGCTTTATAAATGGCACGAGAGATTCGTCGCGGGGGCAAGAAAAAGGTCTCCAAGAACATCGCTGCTGGCGTTGCACACGTGAATTCCAGTTTCAATAACACCAAAATCCTCATTTCGGATGTGCAGGGTAATGCAATCTCCTGGTCGTCAGCCGGAACGATGGGATTCAAGGGGTCGCGTAAATCGACCCCGTACGCAGCGCAGATGGCTGCCGAAGACGCCGGCCGCAAGGCGCAGGAGCACGGCGTTAAAACGCTAGAAGTCGAAGTGCAGGGCCCCGGTTCAGGTCGCGAGTCGGCGCTCCGCGCACTGGCTGCCGCCGGGTTCAACATCACCTCGATCCGTGATGTGACCCCGATAGCTCACAACGGCTGTCGTCCGCCAAAGCGCCGCCGCGTCTGATTGCTTGCAACTAAGAGGGGCCTGGCACCTGTGCCCGGCCTCTTGCCGTCATTTTAAACCTCGGGCGTCTTTTGCCTTTGGACATGGGGCGAAAGACAGGAATGGAGGGACGCATGATCCACAAGAACTGGCAGGAACTGATCAAACCCACGCAGTTGGACGTTAGGCCGGGTGGTGATCCGGCACGTCAGGCAACCGTTATTGCAGAGCCGCTTGAGCGGGGTTTCGGCCTGACACTGGGCAACGCGCTGCGTCGGGTGCTGATGAGCTCCTTGCAAGGTGCCGCGATCACCAGCGTTCAGATCGACAATGTGCTTCACGAGTTCTCGTCGGTGCCGGGTGTGCGTGAAGATGTGACCGATATTGTCCTGAACCTGAAGGGTGTTGCGCTGCGTATGGAGGTCGAGGGTCCCAAGCGTCTGTCGATCAATGCCAAGGGCCCCGGCGCTGTTACTGCCGCCGACATCTCCGACAGCGCGGGTATCGAGGTCCTAAACAAGGAGCATGTGATCTGTCACCTTGATGAAGGTGCGGATGTCTACATGGAACTTAGTGTGAACACCGGTAAGGGTTATGTTGCGGCAGACAAGAACAAACCGGAGGATGCACCCATCGGGCTCATCCCGATCGACGCGATCTATTCGCCGATCACGAAAGTCTCTTATGATGTTCAGCCGACGCGCGAAGGGCAAGTGCTTGATTATGACAAGCTGACGCTCAAGCTCGAGACCGACGGATCGATCTCGCCGGATGACGCAGTAGCGTTCGCGGCGCGTATCCTTCAGGATCAATTGTCGATCTTCGTTAACTTCGACGAGCCTGAGGCTTCGGGTCGGGAGGTTGAAGATGATGGGCTCGAATTCAATCCGCTTCTGCTCAAGAAAGTCGATGAGCTTGAGCTTTCGGTGCGTTCGGCCAACTGTCTCAAGAACGACAACATTGTCTATATCGGCGATCTGATCCAGAAGACCGAGGCGGAGATGCTTCGCACCCCGAACTTCGGCCGCAAGTCTCTCAACGAGATCAAGGAAGTTCTCTCGGGCATGGGCTTGCATCTCGGGATGGATGTGGAGGACTGGCCGCCGGACAATATCGAAGACCTCGCCAAGAAATTCGAGGATGCCTTCTGAGGCATTATGAATTGGCCCCCACCCTACGGACGGATCGTAGGGTGGGGGCAACTCGAGCCCCGGGCAACCCTGCCCCAAGGAGAGCCGGTGACACGCATCACCGGCCGGACAAAGCAAAACAGCCCGTAGAGGGCAATTAGGAGTAAGACACATGCGTCATGCAAAAGGCTATCGCCGCCTCAACCGCACACATGAGCACCGCAAGGCGCTCTTCTCGAACATGGCCGGGTCGCTCATCGAGCATGAGCAGATCAAGACCACCTTGCCCAAGGCCAAGGAACTCAAGCGGGTGATGGACAAGCTGATCACGCTGGGCAAACGCGGCGATCTGCATGCCCGCCGCCAGGCCGCGGCGCAGCTTAAGCAGGACAAGGACGTGGCCAAGCTCTTCGAAGTTCTTGGCCCGCGCTATGCCGAGCGCAGTGGTGGTTACACCCGTGTTCTCAAGGCCGGGTTCCGCTATGGCGACATGGCACCGATGGCAATCATTGAACTGGTTGATCGCGACCCCGACGCCAAGGGTGCCGCCGACAAGGCCCGCGTCGCCGCCGAGGACGCGGCGGAGATGGGCGAGGGCTGATCCTCGCGCCCCTGACGAATTCATGAAACCCCCGTCCCTGTGGCGGGGGTATCGTATTTGCTCCGGCTTGCATTCCGGCGGCGCGCTCCGCATATCTGGTCCAGCCCAAGGGAGGTCGGAATGCGTCTCATACTTGCCCTGATAACAGTCGTGATAGCCACGCCGCTTGCCGCTGAAACCCGTGTGCCGCAAAGCCAGGGCGAGATCGCGCTTGGCTTTGCGCCGTTGGTCAAGGAGGCGGCGCCGGCCGTGGTCAACATCTACGCAAGGCGTGTGGTCGAGAAGCGCCAGAGCAGCCCGTTTGCCGATGATCCGTTCTTTCGCGATTTCTTTGAGGGCTTCGGCGCCCCCCGCCCGCAGGTGCAGAACAGCCTCGGTTCGGGTGTGATCCTCACCGGCGACGGGATCATAGTGTCGAATTTCCACGTGGTCGGCGGGGCACAGGATATCCGGGTTGTTCTCAATGACCGGCGCGAATTCGAGGCCGAGATACTGCTTTCCGATCAGGAGGCGGATCTCGCCATACTGCGGATCCGTGACGGCGAGGGGCTGCCGCATCTCGACATTCGCGACAGCGATACAGTTGAGGTCGGCGAACTGGTTCTGGCGATCGGCAACCCGTTTGGCGTGGGCCAGACGGTAACGAGCGGGATTGTCTCGGGGCTGGCACGGTCGGGTACGGCCACGGGGTCATCGCGGGGCTATTACATTCAAACCGATGCGCCGATCAACCCGGGCAATTCCGGCGGCGCGCTGGTCGATGTGAACGGGCGGCTGATCGGGATCAACACTCGCATTCTCACGCGCTCGGGCGGCTCGAACGGGATCGGGTTCGCCATACCGGCCACGCTCGTGGCGCGCTTCGTGGAACAGGCCGAGGCTGGGCATGAGAAATTTCTGCGCCCTTGGGCGGGGATGAACGGACAGCCGGTCGACAGCGATATCGCCGAAAGCCTCGGACTCGGCGCGCCGCGCGGGATCGTGATTTCCGAACTGCACCCGGCCAGCCCGTTTCTCGACGCGGGAATTCGTCCCGGCGACGTGGTCATGGCCGTCGATGATCAGCCGGTAAATACGCCGGACGAGATGGTCTATCGGATGAGCGTGGCCGGGCTGGGCAACCGGGTCAGCGTTACCCATGTGCGCGACGGCGAGGAGACGCAGGTCGAGGTGCCGCTTCTCGCGGCGCCCGAAACGCCGCCGCGCGATACGCGCGCCAGCTCGCGCAATGCGGCGATTCCCTCGCTTGAACTGTCGAACATCAACCCGGCCGTGTTGGCCGAACTGGGTTTGCCGCTCTCATCCGAAGGCGTGGTGGTCACCGATCCTGGCCCGTCCGGGCCGCGCGCCGGGCTGGCACGGGGGGATATCCTTCGCGCGATCAACGATGTCGTGGTGGACGACACCGACACCGCCCTGCGACTTCTCGAAGGGGCGTCGCGCCGGCTCTCGCTTGAGGTTCAGCGCGGCAACCAGCGCCGCGTGATGCGGTTCCGTCTCTGATGAGCGATCTGTTCGACCCCGTCCCGGGTGATACCGGGCCGCCCAAGGGTCCGCGCCCGCTGGCCGACCGGCTCCGCCCGCGCGCACTATCGGAGGTGATCGGACAGGATCAGGTGCTCGGCCCCGATGCGCCGCTGGGGGCGATGCTGGCCTCAGGCTCGCTGTCGTCGCTGATCTTCTGGGGACCGCCCGGCGTGGGCAAGACCACCATCGCACGGCTGCTCGCGGACGAGACCGATCTGCATTTTGAACAGATCAGCGCGATCTTCTCGGGCGTGTCCGAGCTGCGCAAGGTTTTCGAGGCCGCAAAACACAGGCGCGCCAACGGACAGGGCACGTTGCTTTTCGTCGATGAGATCCACCGCTTCAACAAAGCGCAGCAGGACAGTTTCCTGCCGCATATGGAGGATGGCACGATCCTTCTGGTGGGCGCCACCACCGAGAACCCGAGTTTCGAGTTGAACGCCGCTCTGCTCAGCCGCGCGCAGGTGCTGGTGCTGACCCGGCTGGAACTGGCCGATCTCGAACGGCTGGCACAGCGCGCCGAAAGTGATCTGGGCCGAACTCTGCCGCTCGACGGACCTGCGCGCGAGGCGCTTCTGGAAATGGCCGATGGCGACGGGCGCGCACTGTTGAACCTCATTGAACAGGTGATGGCGTGGAAGGCTGACGGCAAGCACGATACCAAGGCGTTGACCATGCGGCTGATGCGGCGGGCGGCGCAATACGACAAGTCGGGCGACGAGCATTTCAACCTGATCTCGGCGCTGCACAAGTCAGTGCGCGGCTCGGACCCGGACGCCGCACTTTACTGGCTGGCGCGGATGCTTGAAGGCGGCGAAGACCCGCGTTACCTCGCCAGGCGCATCACCCGCATGGCGATCGAGGATATCGGCCTGGCCGATCCCAACGCTCAGACCTATTGCCTGCATGCTTGGGAAGTCTATGAGCGGCTCGGCAGCCCTGAGGGTGAACTTGCACTTGCGCAGGCGCTGGTCTATCTGGCGCTGGCGCCAAAATCGAACGCGGGCTATGCGGCCTACAAGGCCGCCCGCGCGCAGGCCAAGAAAACCGGCTCGGAACCGCCGCCCAAGCATATCCTGAACGCACCGACCGCGTTGATGAAGGACCAGGGCTATGGTGCGGGTTATGCCTATGACCACGAAGCCGAAGACGGGTTCTCGGGGCAGAACTATTTCCCCGAGGGCATGAAACGCCCGGTCCTTTACCAGCCGGTCGAACGCGGATTCGAACGCGAGTTGAAAAGACGGCTCGACTGGTTCACCAAACAGCGGCTTCAGCGCGGGAGATGAAGCTGGCCCACAGCGCATACCCGCCCCAACTTGACAAACCGCCCGCCCCCTGAGACAGACCACCCATGTTCACAACCTTATTGCAAGTGGCCCTTGGTGGCGCGATCGGGGCTTCGCTCCGGTATCTCAGTTTCGCCGGTGCGGCGCGGCTGATGGGGCCGGGCTATCCCTGGGGTACGCTGGTGGTCAACGTGGCGGGTTCGCTGCTGATGGGGGTGCTGTTCGTGACGCTGGCCTCCAAGGACGCGATGCGCCTCGCACCGTTCCTGATGACCGGAATCCTGGGCGGGTTCACCACGTTCTCGGCTTTCTCGCTCGATGCTTTCGTGCTTTGGGAAAAGGGGCAGGCGGGGTTTGCGGCGCTTTACGTCGCCGCCTCGGTGCTATTGTCCGTTGGGGCGCTTGTGTTGGGTATATTCATTGCCCGGGGGGCCCTGCAATGAACAGCGTGCAAACCGTGACGGTGGGTCCGGGCGATGGCGATCAGCGGCTCGACCGCTGGTTCCGGCGGCATTTCCCGCATTTGCCGCAGGGCCGGATCGAAAAGATGTGCCGCAAGGGAGAGGTGCGCGTCGATGGCGGGCGGGTGAAGCCCGCGCATCGGCTGGTGGTAGGGCAGAAAGTGCGCATCCCGCCGCTGCCCGAACCGGACGCGGCGCCCAAGCCGGCACCGAAATCGACGATCAGCGAGGCAGACGCCCGGATGATCCAGGCGGCCGTGATCTGGCGCGACGATCACATCATCGCGCTGAACAAGCCGCCGGGCCTGCCGACCCAGGGCGGCAGCAAGCAGATGCGCCATGTCGACGGGATGTCCGAGGCGCTCAAATTCGGGCTGGACGAGAAACCGCGCCTCGTGCATCGGCTCGACAAGGACACGTCGGGTGTGCTGTTGCTGGCGCGTAGCCGCGCGGTGGCGCAGGCGCTCACGGCGGCCATCCGGCATCGCGCCACGCGCAAGATCTACTGGGCCGTGGTTGCCGGTGTGCCACGCCCCTATCTGGGCGAGATCAAGTATGGCCTTGTCAAGGCGCCGGGCGGGGGCCAGGGGCTGGGTGAAAAGATGCTGTGCGTCCACCCCGACGAGATCGACCGGACCCCGGGCGCGAAACGTGCAATCACTCAATATGCCACGCTCTACCGCGTCGCCGAACGGGCCGCATGGGTCGCGATGGAGCCGATCACAGGGCGCACCCATCAACTGCGCGCGCACATGGCCGAGATCGGGCATCCGATCGTGGGTGACGGAAAATATGGCGGTTCGAGTCAGGAAAACCTGGGCGATGGATGGGGTGCAAGACTGGGCGGGATCATCTCGAACAAGCTGCACCTGCATGCCCGCTCGATGCGGTTCGAACACCCGGTCACGGGGCGGGATGTGACCGTTACCGCCCCCTTGCCCGAACACATGGCGCAGACCTTCGAAACCTTCGGCTGGACCCCGGATCTGGCCGCTGACGACCCGTTCGAGGCGGTGAAATGAGCCGCTTGCGCCTGGTGGTCTTTGATGTCGATGGCACGCTGGCCGACAGCCAGGCCGAGATCGTCGCGGCCATGGGCGCGGCCTTTGCCGGCGAATCCCATGATGCGCCCGACCGCGCGGCGATCCTCTCGATCGTGGGCCTTTCGCTGGATCAGGCGATGGCGCGGCTGGCCCCGCATCTGCCGCCAGCGCGTCAGGCGCGGCTGGTGGCGGGCTACAGGCAGGCCTATTTCGAGCAGCGCCGCGTTAACGGGGCTTCGCCGCTCTATCCCGGTGTGCGTGCGTTGCTGGACGAGTTGGCGCATGATCCTTTCCTTTTGATGGGGGTGGCCACCGGCAAATCTAAACGCGGTCTCGATGCGCTGGTCGAAGCGCATGGGCTCGAGCGGTTTTTCGTGACCCGGCAGGTGGCCGATTTTCACCCCTCCAAACCGCATCCCGCCATGCTCGTTGCCGCACTGGGCGAGGCGGGTGTCCGGCCGCGCGACGCGGTAATGGTTGGCGACACCAGTTTCGACATGGAAATGGCCCGCTCCGCCGGTGTGGGTGCGCTGGGCGTTGGCTGGGGCTATCACGCGCCTGAAACGCTGGTCGCGGATCGGGTGGTGCATCACATGACCGAACTGCCCGGCGCGGTGACCTGGACTCTGAACCTTAAGGGAGAGAATCGTTCATGAGTGAATGGAAAGCCAGACGCTTTTGGAAAGAGGCCATCATCGCCCCCGAGGCCGAAGCCGCGGAGTTTGGCATCCTGCTTGATGGGCGCCCCTTGCGCAGCCCTGCAAAGGCGCCGCTGGTGCTGCCGACGCAAGAACTGGCCCGGGCAGTGGCTGAGGAATGGAATGCGCAGGGCGAAGTGATCGATCCGCAAACCATGCCCTTTACCCGCTCGGCCAATGCCGCCATCGACAAGGTGCGTGCCCAGCACGGCGAGGTGGCTGCGATGATCGCCGCCTATGGCGACAGCGATCTGCTATGCTATCGTGCCGAAGCGCCGGAGGAGTTGGTTGCGCGGCAGGCAGCGGCGTGGGATCCGATGCTGGACTGGATAAAAGCCCGTCACGATATTGCGCTTTCTCCGGTGAACGGTGTCATGCACAAACCACAAGATTTTGATTCTCTTATGAAAATTAAGGGAATTACCCAGGCGATGAACGCCTTTGAATTGACTGGGTTTCACGATCTGGTCGGTTTGAGCGGGTCATTCGTGCTGGGCCTTGCCGCCGCTGAGCGGGTCAAGCCGGCGCAGGAACTGTGGGCGTTGTCACGTGTTGACGAGACATGGCAGTGTGAGCAATGGGGTCGCGACCTTGAGGCGGAAGAGGCGTCTGCGACGAAAGAACGGGCATTTTCTCATGCAATGCGGTTCTTCGAGTTTTCGCGCACCGACATCGCGGCCGTTTAGACCAGATTGAGATACTTGGGTATGCGAGTGCCCTAACGAGTAATTGCCGGGTCAAGCCCGGCGATGCGCCATGGGTCCCTTGACCTGCATCGACAAATCCGACCAAACTCTCCGCCATTGGGAGGCTGGTTACCCAAGTTCGTTCCGGTTAAGCAATGACCGAAAGAACCACCTGTGAAGCGGTGGAAAATCATGAAGAGGTAAACATGACGAGAACCGTATTTCTTGGTGCTCTCACGGTCGCGGGCCTCGCGGCGGGCACCGGGGTCGCTGGCACGCTTGACGACGTGAAAGCACGCGGCACGCTGAATTGTGGTGTGACCACACCTCTCGTCGGCTTTGCCGCCCCGGACGGAAATGACGAATGGCATGGGTTCGACGTGGCGATTTGCCGTGCAGTGGCGGCTGCTATCATTGGCGACCCGAAGGCTGTCGAGTTTGTCAGCACGAGCGGAAAAACACGCTTTACAGCGCTCGCGTCCGGCGAGGTTGACCTGCTGGCGCGCAATACCAGTTGGACCTTTTCGCGCGATGTGGACCTGAAGTTCACGTTCGTCGGGATCAATTACTATGATGGACAAGGCTTTATGGTGCCCAAGGCGCTGGGCGTGAGCTCGGCCAAGGAACTTGATGGTGCGACCGTTTGCATCCAGACCGGCACGACAACTGAACTGAACCTCGCTGATTTCTTTCGCAAGAACAACATCAGCTACGAGCCAGTGTCGGTTGAGAGCAATGCCGACGGCCAAAAAAGATATCTTGCTGGAGAGTGCGACACGTACACGACAGACGTTTCGGGCCTTGCTGCGACTCGTGCTACTTTCGAAAACCCGGGAGACCATGTGATCCTGCCGGAAATCGTTTCGAAGGAGCCGCTGGGACCTCTGGTTCGCCACGGCGATGAAGAATGGAGCGATGTCGTGCGCTGGACACTCAACGCGCTTATTTCTGCCGAGGAGTTGGGCATCACCTCGGCCAATGTAAGTGAAATGGCGTCGGCTCCGGGCAACAATCCCGAGATCAACCGGTTGCTGGGCACCGAGGGCAACCTTGGTGAAATGCTGGGGCTTTCAGCTGACTGGGCTGTAAACGCGATCAGTGCGGGTGGTAACTATGGCGAGATTTTTGCCAGGAATATCGGTGAAGATACCCCAATCGGCCTCTCGCGCGGTCTCAATGCGCAGTGGACTGATGGCGGGTTGCTATATTCGCCTCCGTTTCGCTAATATCGCGTGGTGAGGCGGCGCGACTCTCCCGGCCCATTTCGATAGCCCGGCAAGAAACCAGGCAATCCAAGGCGAGTGGGAAGATCCCCTTCGAATATCCGAAGGATGCAGGAGGGAGGGGGATCCCACTCCTGTCGGCTCAACGAATGATCCGGTTGACATGCCCCATCTTGCGGCCAGGTTTCACGTCTGCCTTGCCGTAAAGGTGGATGGCCACATCCCGCTCGGTCGCAAGCGCCGGCACCCGGGCCATGTCTTCACCGATCAGGTTTTCCATCACCACGTCGGCATGGCGGGTGCCATCGCCCAACGGCCAGCCGGTGATCGCGCGGATGTGCTGTTCGAACTGGTCCACGGCACAGCCCTGCTGCGTCCAGTGGCCCGAATTATGCACACGCGGCGCGATCTCGTTCACCATGAGGCCATTTCGGGTCACGAACAGCTCAACCCCGAGCACGCCGACATAATCGAGCGCGTTGAGGACCTTGGCGGCCAGAAGCACCGCGTCGGCGCGCTGTGTGGCCGTCAGGGTTGCCGGAACCGTGGTGGTGCGCAGAATGCCGCCCTCGTGGACGTTTTTACCCGGGTCGAATGCCGCGACCGACCCGTCAAGTCCGCGCGCCGCGATCACCGAAACCTCGTGGCTGAACTCCACGAACCCTTCCAGCACCGATGCGGCGCCCATCATGGTCGCCCATGCGACGGCGACGTCGTCGGGCGAGGACAGCTGCGCCTGCCCCTTGCCGTCATACCCAAAGCGGCAGGTCTTGAGGATCGCGGGCGTGCCGATTTCTTCCAGGGCTGCGCGCAGATCGTCTTCGGAATTGACTGTCTTGTAAGGCGCCACAAGCAGCCCGAGCCCCGACAGGAAATCCTTCTCGTTGATCCGATCCTGGCTGATCCTGAGTGCCTCGCGCCCGGGTCGGATGGGGCGCAGCGCTTCTAGAATGTCGAGCGCCGATGTGGGCACGTTCTCGAACTCGTAGGTGATGAGATCGACGCCTTCGGCAAATTTTCGCAGCGCCGCTTCGTCCTCATACGCCGCCTGCATGTGGAGATTGGCGACATGGCTGGCCGGGCAATCGCCACCCGGCTCGAAAATCGCGGTCTTGTAGCCCAGACGCGCGGCGGCGACCGACAGCATGCGGCCCAATTGTCCGCCTCCGAGTATGCCGATCACAGATCCAGGGGGCAGAGATTCACGCATCGCTTGGTTCCTCGGGGATCGAGGCTGACAATGCGGAGCGCCAATCATCCAGCCGACCGGCAAGTTCCGGGTCGCTCACGGCCAGGATGCCGACCGCCATCAGCCCGGCATTGGCCGCGCCGGCCGCCCCGATCGCCATTGTCGCGACCGGGAAGCCTTTGGGCATCTGTACAATGGAGTAAAGACTGTCGATTCCCGAAAGCGCCTTGGTCAGCACCGGCACGCCAATTACCGGCACTCGCGTTTTAGAGGCCATCATGCCGGGAAGATGCGCCGCCCCGCCTGCGCCCGCGATGATCACGTGAAGCCCACGCGACACCGCCGTTGTGCCATATTCCCAAAGCCGGTCCGGCGTGCGGTGGGCTGAAACGATCCGCGCCTCATAGGCCACGCCCAACTCTTCGAGAATATCCGCTGCCTCTTTCATCGTGGGCCAGTCCGACTGGCTGCCCATGATGATTCCGACCCGTGTTTCGCTCATGATTGCTCTCCGGTTGACCGGCTTCACAGAAATGCTGCACTATAGGCGAATCAGGCTGTTACGCAATGATATCCGGCGTCAGCCGATCCTCGATTCGGGCGATGATATCCTTGAGCGCCAGTTTCTTCTTTTTCAGGCGCTGCAGCATTAACTGGTCGGCAGTGCCGCGCTCCTGCATCACGCGGATGGATTCGTCGAGTTCACGATGTTCGCGGCGAAAGACCTCCAACTCGATGCGAAGCACCTCGTCGGTTTTCATCGAAATGTCGAAAGGCGCGTTCATATCCGGTGTGATTCCCCCAAAACGACGGTCAATACAAGATACTGAAATGGCGCCATTCCGCATAGCCCTTGCAGCGGCTCGCAAGACTCCCCATATTTCCTCAGCGGGTCGCCGAAACGGGGCCCGGGATGAAAACACTGTCGCTTGAATGCGTAAAGGACCGTGTCAATGACGAAACTTTCCCTGGGGTCGGCCCCCTACCTTCTGGGCTTCGAACAGCTGGAGCGCTTGCTCGAACGCAATGCCAAATCTGGTAACGAAGGTTATCCTCCCTTCAATATCGAACAGACTTCGGAAAATTCCTATCGGATAACGCTCGCCGTGGCGGGGTTCTCGCAACGGGATCTGGCGATCACGATTGAGGACCGGCAACTGGTGATCCGCGGTCGCCAACATGACGACAGCGATGGCCGGGTGTTTCTGCATCGCGGCATTGCCGCGCGACAGTTCCAGCGCAGTTTCGTGCTCGCCGATGGAGTCGAGGTGGGCGAAGCCGTGATGGAAAACGGTCTTCTGCATGTCGATCTGACCCGGGCTGAGCCCGAGACAGTGGTGCAGACGATCCAGATAAGGAAAGGATAAGTCATGGATACGAAATATGATTTCGGCGCCGGTGAAGAAAACCGCATCGTCTATGTGCGCAAGGTCGCGGTAAAGGATCTGCCCGAGGAGGTTCAAGCGCAGGCTAGCGGGTTGGAAAGCCTCTACGCGGTACACAGTTCGGATGGCGAACAACTTGCGCTCGTGCGCGACCGCTCGCTTGCGTTCGTGCTGGCCCGGCAGAACGATCTCGCGCCGGTGACGGTGCACTGAAGCTGGCACCGGCGTCACGGGTCAGGTAGGGGGCCAGACCCCCCAGATGGAGTGAACGATCGCCACCGCCTGTTCATAGGTGCCGAGCCGGTCGAGATCCTGCAACCCGTGGCTCGACTTGAGCGTCGTGACATGCGACCGCGCCGCGCGGCTGCTTGTGATCGAAACGCCACGCGCCGCCATTTCCGCCGAAAGCCACAGATCGTCGGCCAGAAGGCACGCCGCGGGGGGCGGCGTGAACGGCGCAAAACCGGCTGGCAATCGCACCCCGGCAAATCCCTGGGCCACCAAGCCGCCCTGCCGCTTCAACCGGCGCGCATCAAACACCGATCCCGCCCGCACTCCCGGGCCATCGCGGAGTGCAGAAAGCCAGCCGGGCGCATAAAGGCAATCGTCGTCGCAATAGACGATCTCGGCATCGGGATAGGCGCGCTGTGCTGCGAGGATCTTGGTCGCCGGGCCGAAATCCTCACCCCATATGATCTTGACACCGTCGGGCAGGGCGGGGGGCGTGACCGGGCCCCCGGAAACCGGGTGTACTGTCGTGCCAGTGCCAAGATCACCCTGTCGGCGCCCTGCCCGACGAGGCTGTCGAGAACCGGGTCAAGCTGCGCGAACCGCGGCGGAACCGAAGTGAGCGAGAGGATCGTCATGCCCCCTGTTACACCGCAACCAGCGAAATGCACAGCGCCGCGCGGCACGGGCTTTACCGCGGCGCTGCGCCCTGCCACTCTTGAACCGACAAACCGGAGGGGCCGATGTTCACCGAAGCCGAACTTGATGATGCACACCGCCTCGTCACTCGATACATGGCGCCCACCCCGGCGCATGACTGGCCGCTGCTGGCACAGGCGCTGGGTACGAAGGTGATCATCAAGCATGAGAACCATGCCCCCACCGGCGCGTTCAAAGTGCGTGGTGGGATCACCTTCATGGACTGGCTCAAACGCAATCATCCGCAGATGGAGGGCATCGTGACCGCGACCCGTGGCAATCACGGCCAGTCACAGGCAAGGGCGGCTACGGCGATGGGGCTCAGGGCCAAGATCTTTGTTCCGCACGGCAATTCGACCGAGAAGAACGCCGCCATGCGCGCATTCGGGGCCGAGTTGGTCGAGCATGGCACCGACTTCGACGAGGCGCGCGAGGCTGCGATGCGTACGGCTGAGTCCGAGCCGCTATTTCCTGTGCCGCCATTTCATAAAGAATTGGTCCGCGGAGTGGCGACTTATGGTCTTGAACTGTTTCGCGCCCATCCTGACCTCGAAGTGGTCTATGTTCCACTCGGTTGCGGGTCCGGGCTGTGTGGTACGATCGCGGCTCGCGATGCCCTTGGGCTCTCGACTGAAATCGTGGCTGTGGTCTCGGAACGAGCGGACGGCGCGAAGCGTTCGGTTGAGGCTGGGCATCTGGTCGAGTCCGATACCGCCGCAACCTTTGCCGATGGAATGGCGGTGCGCGTACCGGTTCAGGCGGCGTTCGACATCTATTCAGAAAAGGCACACCATATAGGAACGGTGAGCGATGCGGATATTGCCGACGCAATAAGACTTTTCTACACGGCGACCCATAATCTTGCCGAAGGGGCAGGGGCCGCGGGACTGGCGCTTGCCTGCAAGGAAAAAGACAGTCTCAGGGGACGCAAGGTTGGCGTGGTCCTCTCGGGGGGCAATATCGACATGAGGTTACTGCGAATCCTTCTCCAAGGTGATGTGCCCGAGACCTGATACCGGTCTTCTTGAGGGGCGCAGATTTCTGAGGAGTCGCCCGGCATGTGGAATCCATGCGTGATTCGCGTGTGAGTGTCGATATCGTTTCCTCGCGGAGCGCGTGGATTGAAACGAACGCGACCGACAAAAGAGAAAAGCGATGCGAGCTTTTGTAGCGTTGGAATTGCCCGAGAAGCTGCGACACGCTTTGCAAAGAATGCAGGCGGGGCTGCCGGGGCGGCATGTGTCAGAAGAGAACCTGCACCTGACGCTGGCCTTTCTGGGCGACGTGGATGCGGGGCGGTTGCGTGATTTGCACGGGGTTTTGTCGGGGTTGAAACTGGCCGCGCCGTTTCTGCGGGTGACGGGGTGCGATGTGTTCGAGGGGCGCAAGCCAATGCTGGCTTTCGCTGCGCTGGCACCCGACCCCTATCTTGTGGCGGCGCGCCGCGCGGTGCGGCAGGCGGCGCGGGACGCGGGGATTGAACTGCGGCGGGAGCGGTTTCGCCCGCATGTCACGCTGAGCCGGTTCGGGCGCGGCATCGGCGCGCGCGACGAGGCGCGGCTGGCGACCTGTCTCGGGCCGGTGGCGCGGATCGTAGAGGAGCGTGCAGAGCGGTTCGGATTGTATCGGTCACAATTGCGGGCTGATGGCCCGATTCATGAGTTATTGGCGTGCTATGCCTTTGCTTAGATTTTTTCTAATCATACCCCTTGATAAATTTACTTTCCCCTAAGATGGCGGATGCGGCATTCTGGCGGTAAAGCGAATCTCCGATCCCTATTCGTTCCATGTCCGCACAAGGCCGGGCATCGGGCGGGGTCGGCCAGGAAAGGAAACCGGGATGGCAATCGAGAAGACCGATACGCTGATCGTGGGCGGAGGCCAGGCGGGCCTTGCCATGAGCGAGCATCTGGGGCGCGCGGGCGTGCCGCATATCGTGCTGGAGCGCGACCGGATCGCGGAACGCTGGCGGACCTGCCGCTGGGATTCCCTGGTGGCCAACGGGCCGGCCTGGCACGATCGGTTCCCGACGCTGGAATTCGACGATATTGATCCCGACGGCTTTGCCTCCAAGGAGCGGATGGCGGCCTATTTCGAGGAATATGCCAGGCTGATCGAGGCACCGATCCGCTGCGGGGTCGAGGTCACGCGCGTGACCCGAAACGCGGGCCGCCTCGGCTTTACCGTCGAGACCAGCGCCGGGATGATCGAGGCCGAGCGGGTGGTGGCCGCCACCGGACCGTTCCAGAAGCCGGTGATCCCGGAGATCCTGCCCGCCGAAGCGAGGGTGACGCAGTTGCATTCGGCCGATTACCGCAACCCCGGCCAATTGCCCGAGGGCGCGGTCCTTGTGGTAGGGGCGGGATCGTCCGGCGTGCAGATCGCCGACGAACTGGCCCGCGCCGGGCGCAAGGTCTACCTGTCGGTCGGGCCGCATGACCGGCCGCCCCGCGCCTATCGCGGGCGTGATTATTGCTGGTGGCTGGGAGTACTGGGCCTGTGGGATCTGGCCACTCCGCCGGTTGGGGCCGAACATGTGACCATCGCGGTCAGTGGCGCACATGGCGGGCATACGGTGGATTTTCGCGGCCTTGCGGCGCAGGGCATCACGCTTGTCGGGCGAACAGAGGGTTATGCGGAAGGCAAGTTGAGCTTTGCGCAGAACCTGGCCGATACGATCGCTCGGGGCGATGCGAATTACCTGTCGGTTCTGGATGCGGCGGATGACTATGTGGTGCGCAACGGGCTCGACCTGCCCGAGGAGCCGCAGGCGCGGATGATCGGGCCGGACCCGGATTGCGTAACCCACCCATTGGCCGAACTGGACCTGAAACAGGCGGGAGTGAGCACGGTGCTTTGGGCGACGGGATTTTCGCTCGATTACGGGTGGTTGCAGGTCGATGCCTTCGACGCGGATGGCCAGCCCGCGCATCAGCGGGGCGTGTCGAAAGAACCGGGGGTCTATTTCCTCGGCTTGCCGTGGCTGTCGCGGCGCGGATCGTCGTTCATCTGGGGGGTGTGGCACGATGCGCGTTTCATTGCCGACCAGATCGGGATCCAGCGCAATTACATGGCCTATGAAGGCCCCGAGACACAGGCGGCAAGAACCGCCTGAGCACGGTGAGCCGAGCGGGAAAGGAGCGAACAGGATGCCAGAAGATCACACACAAGACGCCTTGCACGAACTGGCCGAGAACGTGGCGCAGCCGTTCGAGCGGGCCCATGCGATGCCGCCTTCGGTATACACCTCGGAGGGGTTCATGCAGGCCGAGATCGAGCAGATATTCGCGCGGGAATGGTATTGCGTGGGGCGCGCGGACGCGTTGAAGGAACCGGGCGATTACATCACCGCCGAACTGGCCGGGCAGCCGGTGGTGGTGATCCGCGACCGCGCCGGGGACGTGCGGGCGCTGTCGAACGTGTGCCTGCACCGGATGAGCACGATGCTGGAGGGGCGGGGCCATGCGCGGGCGATCACCTGCCCCTATCACGGCTGGACCTACAACCTCGATGGCACGCTGCGCGGCGCCCCGGCGATGGGCCTCAACGCGGGGTTCTGCAAGGACGCCTACAGGCTGCCGCAGGTGCGCTGCGAGGAATGGCTGGGCTGGGTGTTCATCACGCTTGACCCCGATGCCGGGCCAGTGGCCACCCAGCTTGGCGAACTGGGCGAGATGGTCGCGGGCTATGACATGACCAACTACAGCGAGACCTTCTATGAAGAGCATGTCTGGAACACCAACTGGAAGGTGCTGGCCGAGAATTTCATGGAAAGCTATCACCTGCCGGTCTGTCACGCGGGCACGATCGGGGGCTTGTCGAAGCTTGACGAGATGGTGTGCCCACCGGGGCGGGCGGCGTTCAATTATCACACGATCCTCAAGGATGACAGTCTGCGCATTGCGATGGCGCACCCCAGCAACGACCGGCTGGAGGGGGACATGCGGCGCATGACCTACCTGATCGCGGTCTATCCCAGCCTGATGATCACGCTTACGCCGGGATATTTCTGGTATCTCTCGCTGCATCCGGTCACGCCGGGGCAGGTGCATATCCGGTTCGGGGGCGGGATGTCGGACGATTATGCCGGTGACCCGGACGCGCAGCAGAATTTCGCCGATCTCAAGACCCTGCTCGACGAGGTCAATGTCGAGGATCGGGGCTGCACCGAGAAGGTCTATGCGGGGCTTTCATCCGGCCTTGCAAGCCCGGGCCACCTGAGCCACCTTGAACGTCCGAATTATGACTTCGCGCAGTATCTTTACGCGAAGCTCGATGCCTGAGGGCCGTTCAAGGGGTGATGGATATGGGGCATGCCACCGGCGCGGCGCTGCGCGAGAGATTCCTTGGCGGGATGAGCCACGCGGCGGCGACGGTCAACGTGGTGACGACCGACGGGCGCGCCGGTCGCGGCGGTGTGACCGTGTCGGCCATGTCGAGCGTGAGTGCCGACACGCCACGCCCGACGTTGCTTATCTGCATCCATCAGCAAAGCCCGGTGGCGCGGCAGATCATCGACAACGGCGTGTTCTGCGTCAATATCCTCAAGGATGACCAAGCTTATATCTCGGACGCCTTCGCAGGGCGCTTCAAGGACCAACTGGCCGACAAGTTCGATTGCTGCGACTGGGCGCCTATGCGCTCGGGCGCGCCACGGGTGCGCGACCCGCTGGTAGGGTTCGATTGCCACGTGATCTCGTCCGACCGGGTGGGCACGCATCACGTCTTCTTCGGCGAGGTCGATGACATCTTCATCGCCGAGGGCGGCTCACCACTGATCTATGCGCGCCGGGCCTATGGGGCGGCGACCCGGATCGAAACGCCTGCGACGGTGGCGGCGGGGCAGGAGGCCGAGGGTCGGGTGTTGAGGGTTGGGTGCTTTCACACCTTCGGGCCGGTCCTGCTGCCCGATATCATCCGGCGCATGGCCCGGGCCGAAGAGCCAGCGCGCATCGCCCTTATCGAGGGCGACCAGCGCCGGGTGCAGGAGGCGGTGATGGCAGGTGAAGCTGATCTGGCGCTGCTTTACGATGCGGGGCTGCCCGAGGGGATCGAGGCGATGGAGCTTGCGCGGCTTGAGCCTTATGTATTGTTGGCCCAGGATCACCCGCTGGCTGAATTGCCAGAGATCACGCCGCGAGATCTGGCAAAACATGCGATGATCCTTCTGGGGGCGACGCAGGGCGGGGATTATTTCACTTCGATCCTCGAAGAGGCCGGGGTTCGCCCGCACGTGGCCTATCGCTCGTCGAGTTTCGAGATGGTGCGCGGGCTGGTGGGGCAGGGGCTAGGCTATGCGATCCTGTCCACACGCCCGGCGGCGACGATGAGTTATGACGGGCATTTGCTGGTCACGCGGCCCTTGCGGGTGGCTGCGCGGCCCAACCGGGTGATGCTGGCCATGCGGCGTGGTGTTGATCCCGGACCGCAGGCGGCGCGGTTCATCCGCTATTGCCGGGATTATTTCCACCTGGATGAATGAAGCGTGGTGGGTTGCGGACCCACTCAGAACAGGAGACCGAACAGTGGCGCATGAGCGTATTCGCACCTTCAATACCAGGGATACATATCCCGAACAGGCACTCGACAATGACCTGTGCCAAGCCGTGGTCACGCGCGGCGGGCGTACCGTGTGGATGCGGGGGCAATGCCCCCAGAACCTTGACGATTCGAAAAACATCGACAGCCATGATCCGGGCGAGCAGACCCACAAGGTGATGCAGAACATCCGCCAACTGCTCGAAGAAGCCGGCGGGCGCATGGAGCATCTGGTCAAGGTGGTCGTCTATATCACAGATGTGCGCCACCGCGAGGCGGTTTATCGTGTGATGGGCGAGTATATCCGCGGTGTGCATCCGGTCTCGACCGGGCTTGTCGTACAGGCGCTGGCGCGGCCCGAATGGCTGGTCGAGATCGACGCCACGGCGGTGATCCCGGATTGAGAGGGAAGCGGCGAGGGGCCAGCCCCTCGCGCTCCCCGGAGTATTTCCGGCAAGATGAAGGAGCGGGGAGATGACATTTTCACTGGTGGCGCGATGCGCCAAGACGGGGATGTTCGGAGTGGCGATCTCGTCTTCATCGCCAGCGGTGGCGGCACGCTGCTCTCATGCGCGGGCGGGGGCGGGTGCGGTGGCGAGCCAGAACGTGACCGACCCGCGGCTGGGGCCGCTGGTCCTGGACGTGATGGGCCGGGGCATGAGCGCCGGAGAGGCGATTGCCGAGGTGCAACGGTCGGGCGGTCATATCGACTATCGGCAGGTTCTGGCGATTGACGGGCAGGGGCGCACAGCGATTCATTCGGGGCCCAATTCGCTCGGCATATGGACGCAGGCCGAGGGGCGCGACGTGGCGTCGGGGGGTAATCTTCTGGCCAATGAAAGCGTGCCTGCGGCCATCGTGGCGGGGTTCGAGGCAGCCGACGGCCATCTGGGCGACCGGCTGATCGCGGCGATGCGCGAGGGGTTGGCGGCGGGAGGTGAGGCCGGGCCGGTGCATTCGGCGGGGATAATGATCGTCGATGACGTGCCATGGCCGGTGGCCGACCTACGCTGTGACTGGATCGACGAGGGCTGCCCGATCGAGGCGGTGGCCCGCGCTTGGGAAGTCTACAAGCCGCAATTGCGCGACTATGTTACCCGTGCGCTGGATCCCACGCGGGCACCGTCCTACGGGGTGCCGGGGGACGAATGAACCGGTTTTCCCTGCGCCAGTTGGAGTATTTCGTTGCCGTCGGCCGGGCCGGGTCGATCGCGCGGGCGGCGGAGGCAGTGAACGTCTCGTCGCCCTCGATCTCCTCGGCGATCGCACAACTCGAAGAGACGCTGGGCCTGCCCCTGTTCGTGCGTCGCCGGGCGCAGGGTTTGTCGCTGACCCAAGCCGGGCGGCAGGTGATGGAACAGGCGTCCCGTGTGTTGGCCGAGGCCGAGGCACTGAACCGTCTGGCGGGCGAGATCGCGGGTAGCGTGCGCGGACCGTTGGCGGTTGGCTGCCTTTTGACCTTTGCGCAGATTATCGTGCCGGCGCTTCGCCGCGGTTTCGAGACGCGCTACCCGGAGGTGCGTATCCGGCAATACGAGCGTGACCAGGAAGGGATTTTCGACGGGTTGCGTCGGGCCGAGCTGGACGTGGCGCTGAGCTATGACATGAACATTCCCGATGATCTGGAGTTCGTGCCGCTCTTGCCCTTGCGCCCCTACGCTGTGATGGCGGCGGATCACCCGCTTGCCGGGCAGGCGGAGGTGACGGCAGCGGAGTTGGCCATGCATCCGATGATCCTGCTCGACCTGCCCCATTCTGCGGCCTATTTCCTGTCGTTTTTCGACGAGACCGGCACGCCGCCCCTGATCGGCGAGCGCACCCGCGACATGGCGGTGATGCGCAGCCTTGTCGCCAACGGGTTCGGCTATGGCATCGTCAATATCCGCCCGCTGAATGACCTTGCCCCGGACGGGCGGCCGCTCTCGTTCGTGCCGTTGGCCGGGTCGGTGGGTATGATGCATCTGGGGCTGGTGATGGCCCGGGGAGCTGCGGGTCTGCCGACGATCCTGGCCTTCATCGACCATGCGCGTGGCTATGTCGAGGGCGGCCATGTCCCCGGGATCACCCGGGTGGAGACGCCCGCATGAGCCGCACGCTGGAGCATCTCGAACGGCTGGTGGGCTTTGCCTCGCTCACCGATACGCCGAACGGCGAGATCGTGGACTATGCCGCCACGGTGCTCGACGCGGCGGGAGCACGGGTGTTCCGGATCGAGGGCGGAGCGGGGAAATCGGGGGTATTGGCCGCGATTGGACCCGAAGGGCCGGGCGGCGTGATGCTTTCGGGCCATGTCGATGTGGTGCCGGTGGCAGGACAGGAATGGTCTTCGGACCCGTTCACGCTGCGCCGTGCGGGCGATCGCGTGTTCGGGCGCGGGACCACCGACATGAAGGGGTTCCTGGCCGCGATGTTGAGCGCGGCGGAACGGGCCGGTGGCTTGGCTCGTCCGCTCAAGCTGTCCTTTTCCTGGGACGAGGAAATCGGCTGTCGCGGTATCCCGGTGATGCTGGATCGTCTCGACGAGACCGTGGGGCGGCCGGATGCCTGTATCGTGGGTGAGCCGACGGGGATGCAGATCGCGTTGGGGCACAAGGGCAAGACATCGCTGCGCGCGGTGGCGCGGGGGCAGGCCGGGCATTCGGCCGAGGCGCCGGATTATGTCAACGCCCTGCACCTGGGCGCCGAGATGATCGGCGCGTTACGCGCCGAGCAGGATCAGCTTGCCCGATCGGGCGCGCGCGATGATGGGTTCGCCATCCCCTACAGCACGGTTCACGCCGGGGTAATGCAGGGAGGGCGCGCGCTCAACATCGTGCCGGACCGGGCCGAGATCGAATTTGAAATCCGCAACCTGGCCGAAGAGACGCCCGGTGGAATCATCGCCCGGCTGCAAGCGGCGGCGTGCGAGATTGCCGGGCAGGCGGGGCCGCGGGCCGGGTTGGAGATCGAAGAGATCGGGGCCTATCCCGGTCTTGCCACCGCGCCGGACAGCTCGGCGGTGGCGCTGGCCCGTGACATCGCTCCCGGGGCGGGGTTGATCAAGGTGTCCTTTGGCACCGAGGCGGGGCATTTCGCGGCGCGCGGTATAGAAACGGTGGTCTGTGGGCCGGGCGACATGGCGCAAGGGCACAAGCCGGACGAGTTCATCGCGCTTGACCAGTTGGCGCAATGCGACGCCATGCTGGAATGGTTGCGAAAGAGGCTGGCGGGCTATTGAACGCCATATCAATGTCGTCCTTCAATGGCCATGAAGCGCGAGATAGATGCCGAACCCGCCGACGAGAACGAGGCTCGATGCCCAGACGACATCGAGGTTGAACCAGGTTCGTGAGAGGAATTTCAGACCAAAATAGAAATAGATCGCAACGGCTATGATGCCCCCCGCGATGGTCATGGCGAGGGTGTGCGCAAAAGCCACGAGGAAGGCGGATGCGACATTCTGTTCCATCAGGCCGCGTGCCGCCTCATGCCCGCCATCGCCCGGATCAACGCCGCAAATTCCGAGATAAATCGGCACCAGCATGAGCCCCGCGCCATGCGCCATGGCGGCCAGAAAGGACCAAAGCACCAGCCGGGATGGATGAACCCGGGCCAGGAATCGCGGGTGCCTGCGATTGATCAGAAGATAGAGGCCCGCAGCGATCACGAGCGCCCCGGCGCCGACGCGGAGTTCTGTTTCCCAAGCGACCAGCGCGGTCAGCATGGAAAAGGGCAGCAGGATCGCGAGCATCGCCAGAAAATGACCCAAGGCCAAGGCGGCGATGGCCTTTTCCAGCGCTCGGTGCCGACCTTCCATCAGGCCCGCGGACACGGCGAGCGGCCAACCCATCCCGGGATTGATCCCGTGATAGAAACCGGACAAGATGACGGCCCCCCAAAGAGCCGTCATCGTGCTTGCCTCGAGGGCCATTCAGACGTTGGGATAGCAGAAACTGTCGGTCGAGCAGTCTCCGCCCTCCAGCCGGATCTGGTGCGCCCTGTAGCCTTTGGGAAAATCGACATAGAATTCCTTGTCGAGCGTCAGCCCGCCATTTTCGCCCACATGTGCCATGACCATCTGGCCGCCTTCCTGGTCCGGATAGAACTGGCTGTCCCATGTCGAATAAAGCGAGTTGGTCCAGTAGACTCGCTTTCCGTCGCGACTGATCTCGACCATCTGCGGGCCGAAGGCGAAATCACCGCCGCCAGGGTGCTTGGTGCCGCGCGCGATCCCGCCCAGCTCGACCTTGCCTGCGAGAACCGGGTTCATCGGGTCGGACACGTCATACTGGTGCATCTCGCCAAGGCCCCAGCAAGCGACATAGAGATATTTGTCGTCAAGGCTGAGGTCGATATCGGTGATGAGAGGCGGCACGGCCTCGAAACCCTGCAGGAGCGGTGGCAGGTTCTCGGGCTTTTCCGGGCGCGGGTCGATGGTGATGGTTTTCTTGGACTGCCAGGTGCCGTCCTCGCCGCGCCACCAGGTGAAGACCGCGCCTTGCAGGTTGGTAGTGTCGACCACCACGCCGCAGAAACCGTGGGATTTCTTGGGATCATGGGCGGGGCGGATTTCCAGCGCCATCTGGTAGTTTTCGCCGAAATCGATGGTCTGGATGTTCTTGCGGCGACGCAGATCCCAGAAATGTATCGAATGGCCATACTTGTTGGACAGCAAATCCTCAGGTACGATGCCGTTCTCGTATTGCGGCGGCAGGGCCCACTCGGAACTGACCATGTAATCTTGTGGCAGGTTCCACCAGAAATCATAGTGCTTATCCTGCTTGCCACGGTCCATCTCATACTGGCCGATGATCTCGAAGGTCTCGCAATCCATGATGAAAATGCCCGGCGGGCCGTCCATGCCATCTTTGCCGCCACCGCCGAGTGTCGAAACATAAATCCCTTCTGGACCGCAATGGATGGTGTGGGGGCGCGAATACCCGGTCTTTGCGAATACCTCCTCGGGTTCGATGATCTTGTGAATCTTCAGGTCCAGCGGGTCCTTGGTGTCAATCACGTAGATGCGCGAGGACCGGATTCCAGGAACGATCAGGTAGCGACGCTCCAGAAAGGCGTGGCCCGAAAGCGGCGAGAGCGCCGAGGAACAGGCGTTCCAGCCGAAATGGTGGAACTCATCGCCCGTGTTGGGCATCAGGAGTTGATGGACGATGGTGCCATAGCTGTCGGATTTCTGGTCGAGATCTACCACCGCGATGCCGTCGGGTTTCGAGCCGTCCGGGCTGAGCATCACAACGAAGCCGTAGGTTTCCACCGGGGCCTGCATGGCAAGCTGCGCGGTGGCGTGAAATGTCGGGTCTGGTCTCAAAGTCATGTTTTCCTCACTTGGATAGATGGGCCCGTGACGGGCTGACGTGGTCTTCTTTTCCTTTCTTCTTGGCGGTATGGCCGGTGCCTCCTCAAACCTCGGCCACATTGCACAGTTGTATGGCCCCGCTGACGCGCCCGGCCAGGTCGATCAGGTCATGCCCGATGCGGGCACGGTTGTCCGATCCGAAGCGCCGGATCGGGCCGATGGCCCCGACGCTGAAGATCGCGCCGATATTGCCGATTGAGATCGGTGCCGCCACGCTGGCAATGCCGAGGTCGATCTCCTGATCGCAATCGGCAAAGCCCCGCTCGACGATGCGGGCGAAATCGGCGCGGAGCTCCTTTTCGGTGGTCTTGGTGTGTTCTGTATAGGCCTTGAGACTGCCGCTGATGATGCAGTCCTGGAACGTCGGTTCGGCAAAGGCTGCGATGGCCTTGGAACACGAACATGCATGCATCGGGCGTACGCCAAGACCGGGATGGATGAAAGCGCGCGCAGGATCGTCCGGCGTCTCGACATGGATGATCTCGACCTGACTATTGCGGAACCGGGACAGGAACACCGTTTCGTTGAACCGGACCGCGGCAGCCTTGAGCAGCGGTGCCGCGGCCCGTCGCACGTCCACGTCGGATTTTCCAAGCAGGGCGATCCGGATCAGACGCTCTCCGATCATGACACGACCGTCGCCCAAGGGGGACTCGATCAGGCCATGATCCTGAAGTGTCTGGATAAGCCTGTAGCAGGTCGGCTTTGGCAGGCCGGTCGCCTTTTGGATTTCCGATGCCGAAACGGGGTTCCCGGCCACGGCGACGATCTCCATGATTGTGATCAGGCGTTCGAGATGCATATTGACCGAATCGCTCCACGCGATGAGACTTGGTCTCAAATGATGAAACGAAACGCGGGAAACGCAAGAAAATTCGGGAGGTGACGTGAACATGCGCACACGAGCTGCTGTGGCCCTTGAGGCCGGAAAACCCCTTGAGATCATGGAAGTGAACCTTGAAGGTCCGAAAGCGGGCGAGGTTCTGGTTGAGATCAAGGCCACCGGCATTTGCCACACCGACGAATTCACCCGTTCGGGCGCTGACCCGGAGGGGCTGTTTCCGTCGATCCTCGGTCATGAGGGAGCAGGCGTGGTGATGGAGGTGGGCGAAGGGGTTACGACGCTCAAGCCAGGGGATCATGTGATCCCGCTCTACACGCCCGAATGCCGCGAATGCTATTCTTGCCGCTCGGGCAAGACCAACCTCTGTACTGCGATTCGCGGTACGCAAGGGCAGGGATTGATGCCAGATGGTACGACACGGTTCTCGATGCTCGATGGCACGCCGATCTATCACTACATGGGCTGCTCGACCTTTTCCAACCACACGGTTCTGCCCGAGATCGCGCTGGCCAAGGTGCGCGAGGACGCACCGTTCGACACGATCTGCTATATCGGTTGCGGAGTGACGACGGGCATTGGCGCGGTGATCAATACAGCAGGGGTGGAGATCGGGTCCACGGCGGCGGTGTTCGGGCTGGGCGGAATCGGCCTCAATGTGATCCAGGGACTGCGCATGGCCGGGGCCGACATGATCATCGGGGTGGACCTGAATGATTCCAAGGAAGAGATGGCGCGCAAGTTCGGGATGACACATTTCATCAATCCCGATAAGGTCGATAACACGGTGCAGGAAATCGTAAAACTGACCCAGCGTGGCGACGACGCAATTGGTGGCGTGGATTATTCGTTTGACGCCACTGGCAATGTACAGGTGATGCGTGATGCGCTGGAGTGCAGCCATCGGGGCTGGGGCGTGTCGGTCATAATCGGCGTCGCGCCGGCGGGTGCCGAGATCTCGACGCGACCCTTCCAATTGGTGACCGGACGCGTCTGGAAGGGTACGGCATTCGGTGGAGCGAAGGGACGCAGCGATGTTCCCAGATTCGTGGATTGGTACATGAACGGAAAGATCGAGATCGATCCGATGATCACACACAAGCTGACACTGGACCAGATCAACAAGGGCTTCGATCTGATGCACGAAGGCAAATCCATCCGGGCAGTGGTGGAGTTCTGAAGTCAATTTCAAGGGCCTGGCGCCTTGGCGTCGCGCCCTTATCGGGCGCGACGCGCACCCTTCATGGCAACCGGCCGGATCGGGAAGCCGGTGCCGGTAGCGATATCGAGGTTAGCGCGCTTCCTGCTCAAGGTTCAGCTTCATGTCGAGCGATAGCTGTTGCAGGACGACCGCTTCCTTGTGCAGGTATGGTCTCGCTCACCGTGGTGATCCCGTCCTCGATGGCTTGTCGAAACTCGTCCATGAGCATCGCTAAACGCTGAGCCAGGGCAATTACGTCCGTGTTGACGTTTCCCTGTGATACATGATCGGGGCGCCGGTCACGGCTCGGCGGGATGCCCTTCAGGTCGGGCAGGGCCGCGGTCATATGCCTATTGCGGGCGCGCACTTCCTTCGGGCTCTTCGGCATTATCTTTTCCGGTTGCCTGTGGTGTCTCGGTTCGAGAGGCTTGCACCCATGCGCCAAGGCGGCATAAATCGCGCCCATGGCCAAGCTTCACTTCAATTATTCGACCATGAACGCGGGCAAATCGACGGTGCTCTTGCAGGCGGCGCATAACTACCGCGAAAGGGGCATGGAACCTTATTTGCTGACCGCGCGGCTCGATACGCGCGCAGGGGTGGGACGGATCGCGAGTCGCATAGGAATCGGGGCCGAGGCCGATATATTCGATGCGCAGGACGATCTGTTCGGATCGGTCGCCACGCGTTTGGCCCAGGGGTCGATCGCCTGTGTTTTCGTGGACGAGGCGCAATTTCTGACCCATGATCAGGTCTGGCAACTGGCGCGCGTGGTCGACGATCGGGGCGTGCCGGTGATGTGCTACGGGTTGCGGGTCGATTTTCGTGGCGCGTTGTTTCCTGGCTCGGCCGCGCTTCTGGCGCTCGCGGACGAGATGCGCGAGGTGCGCACCATCTGCCATTGCGGAAGGAAGGCGACGATGGTGGTGCGCCGAGATGCAAACGGTCGCCCCGTGACGTGTGGCGAACAGGTGCAGATCGGTGGTAACGAAACCTATGAGAGCCTGTGCAGGCAGCATTGGCGCGAGGCGGTGGGCGACCAGGTGGAAAAATGATGGGAGGTGAGGGATGGAAATCGAAACGATAGGCAGGGCGCTGGCCGAGGCGCGTCGCACGGGGCGAAAGCTGGAAGAATATCCCTGCGTGCGGCCCGACATGGGCGAGGCGCTGGCGATTCAAGGTGCGATGGCGGCAGCGATGGGGGCGCCGGTGGTGGGCTGGAAGGTCGGGCTGACCTCGCTGCGCGCGCAAGAGATCTGTGGTGTCGATGCGCCGCTGGCTGGGCCCTTGTTCGAGGGGTGGGTCTGGGACAGCGGGGTCGAGATCGCGCCAGTCGAGGGCGATCTTGGTATCCTTGAGGCGGAGATCGGGCTGAGGATGCAAGCCGACTTGCCGCCGCGCAAAGCGCCCTATGAGCGGGCCGAGGTGCTGGCGGCGGTGGGCGAGGTGCTGCCGGTCATTGAATGGGTCAACAAGCGCCTGCCCGGCGGCATCCGCGAGGCGGCCGAATGGCTGGCCGCTGACGGGGTTATCAACCGAGGGTTGATCTGCGGGGCGGGGCATCCGTTCAACCCGGACCGGGACCTTGCGGGCGAGCGCGTCACGGTACGGCGCGACGATGTTGCAGTGACCGAAGGCGTGGGGGCCAACGCCATGGGCGGGCCCGATGCGGTGATCTCATGGCTGGCCAATGACCTCTCTGCGCGCGGCATCGGGCTGCGCCGGGGAGACGTGGTCGCGACAGGGTTGATCTGCGATGTGGTCCACGCCGTGCCGGGAGTGCGGATCGAGGCGGATTTCATGACCCTCGGGCCGGTTGCCGTTGTGGTGGCGTGATAGACGATCTTTCGCCGAATGATCGCGACGTCAGGCGCGCTCGATCAACACCGACCCCACCGAATAGCCCGCGCCGAATGAACAGATCAGCCCCTTGTCGCCCTTCCTCATATCATTTGAATACTTCGCAAATGCGATGATCGAACCGGCGGATGACGTGTTGGCGTATTCTTGAAGAATGTTGGGTTGTTCCTCGGGCTCGGGCACCCGGCCCAGCACCTTGCGGCCGATGAAATCATTCATCGCCTTGTTGGCCTGATGCAGCCACATTCGCCTGAGATCGCTCGCCTGCCAGCCTGCGTCTTCGAGGTGGTGCACGATATGGTCCGAGACCATTGGGACCACCTCCTTGAACACCTTGCGCCCGTTCTGCATGAACTGCATGTCGCGCCGGTCCTTCATCCCGTCGGGCCGATTGCGTCGCAGGAAGCCGTTGTTGTTGCGGATGTTGTTGGAAAACTCGGTCGCGCAGCGGGTGGAATGCACGATCCAGTGCTCCCCCTTGGCTTCCTCGGCGCGTTCCAGAACGGTCGCGGTGCAGACATCGCCAAAGATGAAATGGCAGTCGCGGTCGCGCCATTCGAGATGTCCGCTGGTGATCTCGGGATTGACAACCAACGCCTTGCGCACACTGCCCGCGCGGATCATGTCGGCGGCGGCCTGAATGCCGAAGGTGGCGGAAGAACAGGCCACGTTCATGTCGAAGGCGAAACCGCCCGCGCCAAGCGCCTTTTGAATCTCCACACCGATCGCGGGATAGGCGCGTTCCATGTTCGAGGCGGCACAGATCACGAGGTCGATCTCAATGGCCCGTACCCCCGCCCGCGTCAGCGCCTTTTCGGATGCGTCCATCGCGATCTCGGTCATCAGGCCCGGCTCTTCGTCGCTGCGTTGGCGGAAATGGGGATACATGCGGTCGGGATCCAGAATGCCCTCTTTTTCGAGCACATAACGCTGTTCGATCCCACTGGCCTTGAGTATGAACCCGGTCGAGGACATTTCCTTCGCTTCGACCTCCCCGGTGGCGATGGCATCGGCATGGGCGGCGTTCCACTTCTCGGCATAGGCGTTGAAGCTGGCGACCAGCTCTTCATTGGTGATGACATGTTCGGGTGTGAAAACACCCGTACCGGTGATGGCTGGCTGATACATGAGACCTCTTTCTTTGATCGCGCTACGGGGCGCCCCGGTGTGTCGGGGATATCAAGGACGGAACCACCGCCCTCAAAGCTTGTTGGGTGGTTCGCGGCCTTCGAGATGGGCACGCAGGTTCTCGACGGCCATCATCCCCATTGCTTCACGCACATCGAGTGCGGCGGTCCCGAGATGCGGCAAGAGCACCGCGTTGTCCAGTTGTCGCAAGCGCTCGGGCACGTGTGGCTCATGCTCGTAAACGTCGAGCCCCGCACCGCCGATCCGGCTCTCCTCCAGCGCGGTGATCAGGGCGTTTTCATCCACGACGTCACCGCGCGAGATATTGATGAAATGCGCATGCGGCTGCATCGACGCGAGAAAACCCGCACCGATCAGGTGATGCGTCTCGCGTCCGCCCGGCACCGCCACCACCACGATGTCGGCGTGCCGCGCCAGTTCGTGCTGCGCCATCTGCTCGGCGGGGAATTCCATCCGTTTCTCGGACCGGTTGGTATAGATCACCTTCATCCCGAACCCATAATGACAGCGCCGCGCAATGGCCTGCCCGATCCGGCCCATGCCGACGATGCCTACGGTCTTGCCGGTCACATGCATGCCCAGAAGCTGCATCGGGTTCCAGCCCGTCCACCGACCTGCACGCAGCATCCGTTCGCCTTCACCCGCCCGGCGCGCGCTCATCAGGACGAGCGTCATCGCGATATCGGCGGTGGCGTCGGTGACAGCACCCGGCGTATTCGTCACGGTCACCCCGCGCAGCCGTGCGGATTCCACGTCGATATGGTTATATCCCACGCCGAAATTGGCCAGGATGGTTGCACGAGGGGGGCTAACGGCAGCGAAGATCTCCTCCGAAAAGGCATCGCCCAGCGTCGTCAACACCGCGTCATAGTCAGTAAGCGCCGTGCGCAACTCGTCCGGTGATAGCGGATCGTTTTCGTCGCGCACCGTCACGTCGAAAAGCGCCTTTGCGGCTTCGATGGTCCGATCGGGATGGCGCCGGGTAATGAGCAGGCGTTTCAATGCATCCGTCCTCCGTTCGGTACGGGCAGGTCCGGTGATAATAGCACGATTCCACCTTGCGTGTCCGACAGCCCCAGAACGAGGCATTCGGACATGAATTTTCCAATCTGTCGAGGCGGGAAATTCACTACCGCAAGCACTTGTTTTCCGAGCAACGTTTCGGGTGTGTAATGTGCGGTGATCTGGGCCGAGGATTTGCGCTCGCCGAGTTCGGGGCCGAAATCGACCCAGAGCTTGATTGCCGGCTTGCGCGCCTCTGGATAGGGTTCGGCGCGGGTGACGGTGCCCACGCGGATATCTACCTTGAGAAAATCGTCGAACGTGATCTCATTCATTTGCAAGCTCCCGTGATCGGTTGACGGCGGCGGCGACGGTCCTTTCGATCAGCGGCGGAAGTCCGGTCGCCTCGTCCATCAATATGTCGAGCCCGGCTTGGGTCGTGCCATTGGGCGACGTGACATTGACGCGCAATTGCTCGGGGCTTTCACCCGAGTCCATCGCCAGCGCCCCCGCCCCCGCCACCGTAGTCCGAGCAAGTTCCAGCGCGAGATCGGACGAGAGCCCCTGCGCTTCGCCGGCCTGGGCCAGGCACTCGATCATGTGAAACACATAGGCCGGGCCGGACCCGGAAACGCCGGTGACCGCGTCCATTTGCGACTCGGATTCGAGCCTGACCACCTGTCCGACCGCGGACAAAAGGGTTTCGGCCGCGTCCAGATGGTCGGCGCTGGCATGTGCATTGCCGATGATCGCGGTGATACCGCGTCCTATGGCAGCGGGCGTGTTGGGCATGGCGCGGATAATCGGGGACTCGGCCCCCAGCACCCGCTCGTAGGTGGCGATCGACGTGCCCGCCGCGACTGACAGGAACAGCGTTTCGCCATTCCCCATCGGAAGCAGCACCGGAAGCGCCTCTGCCATCATTTGCGGCTTGACCGCGATCAGCACGATGGCTGGCTCGACGGGAAGGTCCGTGTTGAGGTGAACCCCTGTGCCGCGCAGCCAATCCGAGGGTGCAGGGTCACGCACATAGACCGATCCGGGCGGCAACCCACCGGCCAGCCAGCCCATCAACATGGCAGAGCCCATCTTGCCGCATCCCAGCAAGACCAGCCCGCGCGCCGCGATGTCATCCATAGTCATGTGATCCCCCTTGGTGGTTGCGGGGGACAGTGTTACGCGCGCCCGTAAGCCTCGGCAATGGCGACTTGCAGCGCATCCCTGGGGGTGCGGTCGGCCCAGACGACCAGTTGAAACGCCGGGTAATAGCGTTCGGCGCTCACCACCGCGGCGCGGATCATCGTGTCGATCTGTTCCGCCGATGCGATCTGACCGCCCGCCAGGACGAGGCCGTAACGATAGACCATCAGTTTCTGGTCTTCCCACCATGTGAACGCGCCCGCCCAGCATTGATCGTTGACCGCGTTCAGCGCAGCCATCAGCGCGTCGTGCTTGCCCTCGGGCGGTTCCATCTCGAAGGTGCAGACCATGCGCAGCGTTTCATCATAAGCCGACCAGGCCAGCGTGATGGAATAGGTCCGCCACTGGCCTTCGACGGCCATGGCGATCTGGTCATCTGCGATACGGTCGAAATCCCAATCGTGATGCGCGGCAAGGGTTTCGACGATGTCGATCGGGTGAAGCTCGTCTTCCAGATACTGCTCGCTCAGGGCCATGACGCCACCTCTTTGCTGTTTTGGCGCTGGGGCTTGGCAGCGCCCCAAGCGCTAGGTGCCTGCTCTACAAGGTGGGGTCGCTTCCCTACCTTATACGAAATATGGTGAGGGCTGAACTCTCGCCTGTAAAGCAATTTGTTGGGGACAACCTCAATAACTTGTGGATTTTCGCGATTGGGACACAAATCGCCGTCATGCCCGCAACCGATATCCCGCGTGAATGTGATAGCGATTTGTCTCGGGGCGGAACGCGACGCTTTGCGCATTCAGCAGTTGCGGCTATGATTGGAGCCCAGCGTTTTGTCTGGCGGTCGTCGACAGGACCTTTGGCTGGTCCTTGACTGGGTTATGGTGACAGAGTGTCGAAGCCCATGCAGGTTGGGGCATTCTGACGCCACGTAATGGGCTGGAGGACCAACAAAACCTTGAATCGAAGGGCACAGCTTTCCTTTAATGAGACCTGCCTCAGGGCTCGATGAGAATGCCGCTCTCAGTCGAAGAAAAGTGGAGGAGAACGACCCGCGCAACTATGAACCGGCCCTGCCCGTTTCGATGAGCTTTCGGTCGTTGCGCATGAGATAGACGGGCCTGTCGAGGCTGCATCACTGCCAAAAATGCATCCGGCCAGTCGTCGGATGAACCAAAGAGAACCGAACTATGGGAGGAGACCCAAAATGAAATCGCTCAAGAAATTCGCGCTCGGCATGGCCGTCGCTGGCCTTTCGGCCACGGCTGTCGCTGCCGAGAATGTCAAGATCGCGTTCATCGACCCGCTTTCGGGTGCCTTTGCAGCGACGGGCACGAACGGCCTGCATCAATTTCGTTTCGCCGCAGATGAACTGGTGAATGAAAACGGTGGCGTTCTCGATGGCCAGATGTTCGAGATGGTCGCCTTCGACAACAAGACCAGCCCCAAGGAATCCCTGACCCAGCTTCAAGTCGCGATCGACCAAGGGATTCGCTACGTCGTGCAGGGCAATGGCTCGGGCGTGGCGCATGCGCTGACCGACGCGATCAACAAGCACAACAGGCGCAACCCCGATGACCAGCTCTTGTTCCTCAACTACTCGGCTGTCGATCCGGCGCTGACCAATGAAGAATGCAATTTCTGGCATTTCCGGTTTGACGCCCATGCCGACATCAAGATGGACGTGCTCACCGATACCATTGCCGAGAATGAGGATATCGAGAAGGTCTATATCATCGGTCAGGACTATTCCTTTGGCAAGGCCGTGGCCTCGGCCGCGGTGCGCATGCTCGCTGAAAAGCGGCCTGATATCGAGATCGTCGGCAACGAGTTGCACCCGATCGGTAGCGTGCAGGACTTCACCCCCTATGCTCGCAAGATCGTTTCGAGCGGCGCCGATGCGATGATTACCGGCAACTGGGGGTCCGACATGCTCGGCATCGGCAAAGCTGCGATCGAGAACGGGTTCAGTGGTCCGGTCTATACATATTACGGTGCGGCCGATGGGATCACTGCAGCCTTTGGAGAAACCGGTGTGGGATCTCTCAAACTCGTGGCCGAAGGTGGCAACAATCCCCCGTCCAAGCCCGAAGCGCAGGAGTATATCAGGGCCTTCAAGGACAAGTATCCCGACGGCAACATCAGCCAGGCGCGCATCACGAACGTGATTCAGATGCTGGCAATGGCGATCGACGAGGCTGGCACCGCGACCGACGTTGTCAAGGTGGCCGAGGCGCTTGAAGGCATGGAGTTCACCGACAGCCTGTGGAGCGACAACCCCCTCGTCATGCGTGCCGACGATCACCAACTGATCCAGGAGGTGCACATCTTAGGGCATGTTCCGGTCGAGGCGCCGTTCGATTTCGACAATTCGGGCTATGGCATGCAATATGAGAACTCGGTTGTGGCCGCCGGTGAAGACCTGCCGATGTCCTGCGAGATGGATCGTCCGTAACACGGCGCTGTCTGGTCCGGGCCGCGTTCCTGTGCGCGGCCCGGGCATCATCCAAAACTCCGGGTAAATGACCCAGGGCAGGGAGGTCGACGCATGTCGCTCTTTATCGTCAACATCCTGGACGGTTTCGTCACAGGGCTGTTGCTTTTCATGCTGTGCAGCGGGCTGACGCTGATCTTTTCGATGATGGGTGTGCTGAACTTCGCCCATGCGAGCTTCTACATGCTGGGCGCCTATTTTGCCTATCAGATCAGCATGTTCACCGGCTTTTGGGTGGGGTTGATCGTGGCGCCGATCATTGTGGGTGTGATGGGGGCGCTGATCGAGCGATACGGGCTCAGACGGGTCCACCAGTACGGCCATGTGCCCGAACTGATCTTCACATTCGGGCTTGCTCTTCTGATCGAGGAATTCGTGCAGTTCTTCTGGGGACGTCAGCAGGTGCCGTATAATCCGCCAGCGGCGCTGGATTTCACAGCCTTTGCCATCGCGGGGAACACCTTTCCGGCCTACAAGGTTTTCATGATCTTCATGGCGATCGGCCTGTTCCTTGTCCTGCTTTACATCCTGACCAAAACCCGGATCGGCATGACGATCCAGGCGGCGCTGTCCTATCCCGAAACTGTGCAGAATCTCGGTCACAACGTGCCAATGGTGTTCATGGGCGTGTTCGGCGTCGGCACCGCGATGGCGGGGTTGGCCGGCGTGATCGCCGGGCCGGTGATGGGCACCTTTCCGGGCATGGCCTTCACGTTGGGGGCCATTGTCTTCGTGTGTATCGTCGTCGGCGGGCTCGGCAGTCTCTGGGGCGCGCTGGTCGCGTCGCTCCTGATCGGGTGGATCCAGACATTCGCGGCAAGCTACAACCTGCGGATGGAAGACCTGCTGATCTGGCTGGGGTTCGAAAAGCCGATGCTCATTTGGGAAAGCCCGTGGCAGGATCTCTGGACCCTGACGTTGCCGCAGGTTGGACCGATCCTGCCATATCTCTTGATGGTCATCGTCCTTGTGCTGCGTCCACAGGGCCTCTTTGGGAAGCGTGAGACATGAGCACACCATCCACCAATCCCCTCACCGCCGGCACCAGCCGGCTCATCCCGCTCAACCACGCGCTGCCATGGATCATCGCCGCGGTGGTCTTGTTGCTGCTTCCGGTGATCTTTGAATCACGCGGGGCGCTGACGATCATGAACCAGATGGCGATCACCATCGTCTTTGCACTGGCCTACAACATGCTTCTGGGCCAGGGCGGGATGCTCAGCTTCGGTCATGCCGTCTACATGGGCCTGGGTGGCTTCTTCTCGATGCATGTCCTGAACTGGATGAGCGATGATCCATGGTTGCCCCTGCCGGTTCTGCCGATCTTCGGCGGTTTCTTCGGTTTGCTTTTTGCCTTTCTGATCGGGTGGTTCTCCACCCGGCGGGCCGGCACGACCTTCGCGATGATCTCGCTAGGTGTTGGGCAACTGGTCGCGTCGATGTCGATCATCATCGTGACGTTCTTTGGCGGCGAAGAGGGGATCAGCGGCGATCGCACCGAGATGCTGCCATTCTTCGGTTGGGATTTTGGCCAGCAACAAGAGGTCTATTACCTGACTTCCGTGTGGCTCTTGATCGCGGCGCTGGGGATGTATCTTTATTCGCGGACTCCGATGGGCCGGTTGGCGAACGCGGTACGCGACAACGAGGAACGCGCCGAGTTTCTGGGCTATTCCCAACGCAATGTGCGCTGGATCAGTTTTTGTGCGTCGGGGTTCTTTGCCGGGATCGCGGGTGCGCTGTTCGCGATCAATTTCGAGATCCTGACCGGGGAAAATCTCAACCTGGCCACGTCGGGTCAGATTCTTCTGGTGACCTTCCTGGGCGGTGTGGGATTCTTTATCGGACCTATCATCGGTGCCATCGTCTTCACGTTGCTGCAAACCGTCCTGAGCCTGCATAGCGAGATATGGGCGCTGTATGTGGGCATCCTGTTCGTTGCGACAGTGATGTTCTTTCCCTTCGGACTGACCGGGCTTCTGGCACTGCACGTGCTGCCATGGAAACTTGGCAAGATCGGGTACCTTGTCAAACCCTATGCAAAGATGGCCATTCCGGGGCTGGTCTTCGTGCTGTCTTCGGCGGCGGTGCTGGAGATCCTGTTTCATGCCCGCCATGCCGGGCGTGGAGATAATGAGATGACGATCTACTGGTGGCTCACCTTCGACAGTCATTCGCCGTTGCCGATGATTATCGGCCTCGTTCTGGCCGGTGTCAGCGCCTACGCATTGGTAAAACTGGTTCCCGGCCTGAAGGCAGCGTGGGACGAGGCGACGAAAATGGGGGAGGCAGGTAAATGACGGCAGCCGCGATCGAACTGAGAAACCTCAACAAGAGCTTTGGCCTTGCCAAGATCATCCAGGACGTGAATCTCGAAATCAAGAAAGGAGAGCGTCACGCGATTATCGGCCCCAACGGTGCCGGCAAATCGACGCTTTTCAATCTTATTACCGGCAAATATGCGCCGACAACCGGACAAGTGCTTTTGCATGGTCAGGATGTGAGCGGGAAAAAGCCCTTTGAAATCAATCGTATGGGGCTTTCTCGCAGCTTTCAGATCACCAACATCTTTCACAGGATGACGGTGTTCGAGAATGTCCGCTGTGGCCTGTTGTGGTCGATGGGCTACAAGTACAGTTTCTGGACCATGGTGAACCGGCAAAAGGAACTGACCCGCCGGACCGACGAAATCCTCGAACAGATCAACCTTACCAAGCGCCGCGATATGCTGGCCGGTGCGTTGGCCTATGCCGAGCAGCGCGCACTCGAGATCGGGATCACCATCGCGGGCGGGGCCGACATCATCATGCTCGATGAACCCTGCGCCGGGATGAGCATGTCCGAAACCGACCTGATCGTCGACCTGATCCGCAAGGTGACCGAGAGCAAGACCCTCGTGGTCGTCGAACATGACATGGGCGTGATTTTCGACCTTGCCGACCGGATCAGCGTGCTGGTCTATGGCGAGATCATCGAGACCGACACGCCAGAGCGCGTGCGCGCCTCGAAGGCCGTGCAGGAAGCCTATCTCGGAACCACGCTGGAGGAGGCGTCATGAGCGCGATGCTGGAAGTCACTGATCTGCACGCCTATTACGGCAAGAGCCACATCCTCCAGGGCGTCGATTTCAAGGTCCAGGAAGGTGAGATCGTGGCTCTTCTGGGCCGCAACGGCGTTGGTCGTTCGACCACCTGCAAGGCGGTCATGGGCGAGGTGCCGCCGCGCGGCTCGGTCAAGTTTCGCGGGCAGGAGCTCGCCGGCAAGCCATCCTACGAGATCGCCAAGGCAGGCATCGGCTATGTGCCTGAGAACCGGGACATCTTTCCCGGGCTGACCACCAAGCAGAACATGATCCTCGGTCTCAAGCCCGGACAGAAGGACGGGCAAGGGCGCTGGTCGATGGACATGATGTTCGATGCCTTTCCCAACCTGCGCCAGCGCGCCGATGTCGATGCCGCGGTGCTTTCGGGTGGGGAAAAGCAGATGCTCACCGTTTGCCGGTCGTTGATGGGCGATCCGGATTTCGTGATGATTGACGAACCGACCGAGGGGCTCGCTCCCAAGATCGTCGAACAGGTGGGTGACATGCTCGAAATGATCGCCAGACGGGGCGTGTCGATCCTTCTGGTCGAGCAGAAACTGACCATCGCGCTACGCATTGCAACCCGCGTGTATGTGATGGGTCACGGACGCATGGTGTTCGAGGGCACGCCCGAAGAGCTCAAGTCGAACGAGGCGATCCGCAAGGAATGGCTGGAAGTATGAAAGACTCAACGCCGGGGTTCGATCCCGACCGCCTTGCCCGGATCGACGACTGGATGGCACGCAACCGTGAAAGCGGGCGCTATACCGGATCGTCCCTGCTCATCTACCGAGACGGGCAAGAGGCATATTTCTGCTGTGATGGGCAGCGGTCGGTCGAGCGGGGGCTGCCATATGCGCGTGACACCATCGCGCGCATCTACTCGATGACCAAACCGGTGGTCTCGGCGGTGCTGACGATGCTGATTGAACGCGGACTGGTCCGGCTCGAAGACCGTCTTTCGGACTATATTCCCGCCTTTACCGACTGCCACGCCCTGTTGCCGGGTGCCACCGACGAAGCGCAGGTCGAAAAGGTGCCGTCGCCCACGTTGGCGCAATGCCTGACCCATACATCGGGTCTCACCTACGGGTTCAACCCCGGCCTGGCGGCGCGGATATATGAACGCGAAAAGGTCGATTTCGGCCCGCGCATGGGCGTTCTGGCCGACATGTGCGATCATGCGGCGGCGCAGCCGCTGGCCTTCTGGCCCGGCACGAAATGGGAGTATTCCATCGGGATAGACGTGATTGGCCGGGTGATCGAGATCGTGACCGGGCAATCGCTCGATCGGGTGCTGCGCGAGATGGTGTTCGATCCGCTGGGCATGGTGGATACCGGGTTCTCGGTGCCAGCCGAGAAACAGGCGCGGTTTGCCGATTGCTATACAAAGACGCCCGACGATCCGCTGGCCTTGCTCGACCCGGCCACAAAAAGCGCCTTTGCCGAAGAGCGGGTGACCATGTTCTCGGGTGGGGGCGGGCTGGTTTCGACCCTCGACGATTACATGCGCTTCGGCGAGATGCTGCGGCGTGGTGGTGAACTTGACGGGGCGCGGCTCCTGGGTCCGCGAACGGTCGCATTCATGCGGCGGAATTTCCTGTCCGGCGATATCGCCTCGATGGGGGCGGAGAGTTTTATGGAAATGCCCATGGCCGGGATGGGATTCGGCATTGGCGGCGGGGTGCTGCTCGATCCGGCGTTGGCGCGCATGCCAGGCTCGGTGGGCGATTTCGGATGGGGTGGCATGGCCTCGACCTATTTCTGGACTGATCCGGTCGAGCAATTGAGCGTGGTTTACTTCACCCAGTTGGTGCCGTCCTCGTCCTATCCCAGCCGGGTCGAACTCAAGGCGCTGGTGCAGGCGGCTTTGACCGGCTGAGCCGGGAAGCGCAAGGCGGTTTGCCGCGCATGTTGGGCTTTCGCCCTTGCGGCAAAGCGGCTAGCTTTGCGCCATGTTTCCGATCCGCGATCACAACCCGTCAAACAGCGTGCCCTATGTTACGTATGCGCTCATCGCGGTGAATATCGTGGTTTTCCTGTCCTATGTCGGGTTGTTCACCAATCCGCGTGCGCTCAACATGTTCTTTTATGAGTGGGCGATCCTGCCCGCCCGGTTGATGGAGGGGGGTGGTTACGAGACGCTTGTCACCTCGATGTTCCTGCATGGCGGTTTCATGCATATCATCGGTAACATGCTGTTTTTATGGATTTTCGGCGACAATCTCGAAGACCTGATGGGGCATGGCAGGTTTCTGCTCTTTTACCTCGCCTGCGGTGTCGGGGCGGGGTTGGTGCATGTGGCGATGGCGCCCGAGTCCACGGTGCCGACGGTCGGGGCGTCGGGGGCGATCGCCGGGGTGATGGGCGGATACCTCTTGCTTTTCCCCAAGGCGCGGATTGATATCCTCTTCATATTCATCATCTTTTTCCGCATCTTCACGATTCCCGCATGGGTCATGCTGGCGGTCTGGTTCGGGATGCAGTTCTTCGGTGGGCTGGGCGCTGATCCGCAAGCGGGGGGCGTGGCATACTGGGCCCATGCGGGTGGCTTCGTGATCGGGGGCATCCTGACCATTCCAGTGTTTTTATCCAACGGTGGCAAGGACTTCTGGGAGCAGCATCGGGGGCATCCGCCGCATCCCGAGGCGAAATACGCCCGCTCGAACGTACCCCGGGCCGGGCGGAGGAAGCGGAAGTGACCATGCGCCTTACATGCCATTGCGGGGCGATCGAATTGTCCATCGAGCCGCCCGAGGGGCTGGCCACGGCGCGGCGCTGCGACTGTACGTTCTGCGCCCGGCGTGGCGCGGCCGCGATCTCGGTGCCCGAGGATCGGCTGACGATCATCAAAGGCGCCGAAAATCTCACGCTATATCAATGGAATACCCGGACGGCCGAGCATTATTTCTGTCGCATCTGCGGTATCTATACCCACCACCGGCGGCGTTCGAACCCGCGCGAGTTCGGGGTGAACCTGGGCGCGATCGAAGGGGTGAACCCGCGTGACCTTGATCCGATTCCATGGGTGGACGGGGTCAACCACCCCTCGGACCGCAAGGGCTGAGCCCCGCAACGCGCGGTGCGGTTAACGCGATTTTCCGGCAAGGAACCGGGGGGTGATATGCGTATGACTCCCGGCTGCCATCCGGCTGCCGGGGCAACGGCGCCGCGCGGGGGCGAAATCCGGTTAACGCACCGTGCGCTTGCCCGCTTCAGGCTCCGCGGATCAGCTTGGCAAAGGGGTCGAACATCGCCTCGTTGGCACAGATCACCGTGCCGTCTTCGAGGATCTCGCCCGCGGGGTCGACCGGTTGGATGAAACCGCCCGCCTCTTGCACGATCAGGAGGCCCGCAGCGAGATCCCAGGCATTGAGACCGCGTTCCCAGAACCCGTCATAGCGCCCCGCCGCGACATAGGCCAGATCGAGCGCCGCCGACCCCCAGCGCCGCACCCCGGCACAAGCCGGCAGAAGCCGCGCGAGATCCTGCAGCGTGTCGGGCAGATCGGCCCGCCCGCCAAAGGGCAGCCCGGTGGCAAAGATGCACTCGATCATCTTGCGACGTCCCGAGACGCGCAGGCGCTTGTAATCGTCCAGCCAGGCACCCTGGCCCTTCTCGGCAAAGAACATCTCGTTCTTGACCGGATCGAAGATCACGCCCGCGACCACCTTGCCCTTGTGTTCGAGCGCGACCGAGACCGCCCAATGGGGCAGCCCGTGCAGGAAATTCGTGGTTCCGTCGAGCGGATCGACGATCCAGCGCCTGGTGGGGTCTTCGCCATCCTCGCCGCCGCCCTCTTCGGCCAGCCAGCCATAGGTGGGGCGTGCGCTGCGCAACTCTTCCTTGAGGATCTCCTCGGCGCGCAGATCGGCGCGGCTGACGAAATCGCCGGGACCCTTCACCGACACCTGAAGCTGTTCGACCTCGCCGAAATCCTTGAGCAGGCTGCGTCCCGCCTTGCGCGCGGCCTTGATCATGATGTTGAGGTTTGCACTGCCCTGCATGCTTCGGCTCCTTTGGTTCAGGGGCGGCGTATACGCGCGGCGGTTGGCCTTGCCAAGGGGCAAGCGTGGCGCACAGGCCCTGTTCGCGGGTAAACAGTGCAACTGCGGCTTACGGCGCATAGGTCAGTCGGGACCAGTCATTCAATAAAGGAGGTCCACGACATGAGCAGCCCGAAAATCCTGATCGCATTCTATTCGACCTATGGCACCAATCACCAGGTGGCCGAAGAGGCGGCCCGCGCCGCCGAAGCTGCCGGTGCCGAGGTGCGCCTGCGCCGCTTTGCCGAAACCGCCCCGCGCGAGGTGGTCGAGGGGCAGGACGCCTGGAAGGCACAGCTTGAAAAGGTGTCCGACATCCCCGAGATTTCCCATGACGACATGACATGGGCGGATGGCCATTTCTGGTCGGCCCCCACGCGCTATGGCTCGGCGCCAAGCCAGGTGCGCGCCTTTGTCGACACGCTGGGTGGCCTCTGGATGGAGGGCAAGCTGGCCAACAAGACCTTCACCGCCACCACCAGTGCCCAGAACACCCATGGCGGGCAGGAGGCAACGCTTCTTGGCCTTTACACATCGGTGCTGCATTGGGGCGCGCTGATCGTCGCGCCGGGCTATACCGATCCGATCCTGTTCGAGAGCGGCGGCAACCCCTATGGGTTCTCGGTCAACGCGGGCGGGCTTGATGACACGGGCCGCAAGGCAATCGCCCACCAGGCCAAGCGTCTCGTCGAGATGACGGCGAAACTGGCCGGGTAAGGCCATTTGCGACAAACCGTGCAGGGGCTGCGATTGCGGCCCCTGTCTGATTGGCAATTCTGTCTTGCGCGGAATCAAGGGCGAAGCCCGCCGCGCATCGCCGGGCCACCCCCGGGCCCGGCGATTGATAGAAGTCGCGCAAGACACTTAAGTCGAAAATGTGTGGCTGGCATAAAGGGCCTTGCTGAAATCTTGGATCGCCGTGCCGTGGCCCGTTGATGCGCGGCTCGGCCCCCGCGGCGCGCTATCGCCGTTGCATCCGCACCGGGATCTCGCGCCCGAGTTTCAGGAAATGCGCCATGTAGGGCAGGTCGGCCTCGTCCGAGCGGATCGCGGCATAGAGCCGCTTGGTGAGGCCCTTCTCGGTGATCGGGCGCGTTATGTAGTCGGTCGAGGTGCGGATCTCGCGCAGCACCCAGTCGGGCAGCACCGACACCCCGCGCCCCGAGGCCACCAGCATCAGGATCACCGCCGTCAATTCGACCTGCCGCACGCCGCGCGGTTCGACCCGGGCCGGGGTGAGCAATTCGGAAAACACGTCGAGCCGCCCGCGTTCCACCGGGTAGGTGATCAGCATCTCGTCACGGAAATCCGCGGCCTCGACAAAGGGTTTCGCGGCCAGCGGATGATTGGCGGCGGCGACGAAAACGGGCTCGTAATCGAAGAGCGGGCGGAACTCGACGCCTTCGATCGCCTCGGGGTCGGACGAGATCACCACGTCCACATCCTCGCGCCTCAGCGCCGGCAGCGCGTCGAAGGCAAGGCCGGGGCGGATATCGACATCGACCTCGCCCCAGGTCTTGCGGAACGCTTCGAGCACCGGGAACAGCCATTCGAAACAGGCATGGCATTCGATGGCGATATGCAGCCGCCCGGCGCTGCCGATGCGCAGCCCCTCGAACTCGGACTGCAGCGCCTCGATCTCGGGCAGCACCTTTTCGGCGGCACGCAGCAGGCGCTGACCGGCGGCCGAGAGGCGCAAGGGTTTCGACCGGCGCACGAAAAGCGCGACCCCGGCTTGGTCCTCGATCCCCTTGATCTGGTGGGAGAGCGCGGATTGGGTGATGTTGAGCAGGTCGGCGGCGCGGGCGAGGCCCCCGGCCTGGTGGATGGCGCGAATGGTGCGCAGGTGGCGAAACTCGATATGCATGGGCGACCCCGTTTGCTGTTGCGGGGGATGTGCCATGATGGGGGCGGAATGTGAAGGCCCCTCATGTTCATCGTGAAATTAATGAATTTGCTTCACGTCGCGCGGGGGATCAAAACAGGCGGAACAAAAGGAAGCGAGTCGCATCATGGCCCCGAAAGTTTCATTCGAATTCTTCCCGCCGCAGAACCTCGAAGGGTCGTTCCGGCTCTGGGACACGATCCATGCGCTGGCGCCGCTCGACCCGCGGTTCGTCTCGGTGACCTATGGCGCGGGCGGCACGACGCGTGATCTGACCCGCGACGCGGTGCGCACGATCAACAAGGCGACCGGCCTCAACGTGGCGGCGCACCTGACCTGCGTGGACGCGACCCGCGAGGAAACGTTGGCCATCGCCGATAGCTATGCCGAGGCGGGGGTGAGCGAGATCGTGGCGCTGCGTGGCGATCCGCCGAAGGGGTCGGGCCGCTTCGTGCCGCACCCGGAGGGCTTTGCCCATTCGGTCGAGCTGATCGAGGCGCTGGCGGCGCACGACAAGTTCACCATTCGCGTGGGTGCCTACCCGGATGTGCATCCCGAGGCGAAAAACGCAAAGGCCGATATCGACTGGCTCAAGGCCAAGCTCGATGCCGGGGCGGACGAGGCGATCACGCAGTTCTTCTTCGAATCCGAAAGCTTCCTGCGGTTCCGCGACGAATGCGCCAAGGCCGGGATCGACAAGGCCATTGTGCCGGGTATCGTGCCGATCGAGAACTGGAAGGGCGTGCGCAATTTCGCCTTGCGCTGCGGCGCATCGGTGCCGGCCTGGCTCGACGATGCCTTTGCCAAGGCCATGCGCGACGGGCGCGAGGATCTGCTGGCCACGGCGCTTTGCACGGAGCTGTGTTCAGAGCTGATCGACGAGGGCGTGGATGCCTTGCATTTCTACACGATGAACCGCCCCGAACTCACCCGCGACGTGTGTCACGCGCTGGGGGTGGTGCCGCGGGTGCAGCTTGAGAACGTGGCGTAACGCGCGACCGGGTCGTCTGGACGCTCCCGGCCCTCAGTCATAGCATTTGCCCGTTGAACAGGGGACATGCCATGGCCGAGCCACGCAAATACGCCGAAACACCCGAAGACCTCGCCACGATGGAGGACATCCTGTCGATGTCGGGGCTGGAGTTCATGCAGGCCATCGCCGACGGACGCCTGCCCGGCCCGCCGATCGGCCGCACCATGGGGTTCTGGCCCGAACTGGTCGAGGAGGGGCGGGTGATTTTCACGGGCACGCCCGAATTCAAGGTGATGAACCCGATCGGCACGGTGCATGGCGGCTGGTATGGCACGATCCTAGACAGTTGCATGGCCTGCGCGATCCAGACGCGGGTGCCCAAGGGTTCAGCCTATACGACGCTGGAATACAAGATCAACATCATCCGCCCGATCCCCATCGGCACGCCGGTGCGCGCCATCGGCACGGTGCATCACGCGGGCCGCTCGACCGGAATCGCTGATGGCGAGATCCGCGGCGTCGAAGATGACCGGCTTTACGCCACCGGCTCGACCACCTGCATCATCATGAAGCTGGACTGACACGAGGTTTTGCGCCGCCTGCGGCGTCGCCCGGGGGCGGGGTCTCGGCTGCGCCTCGACCCCGCTCAGCCGGACCATGCGATGTGCCTCATCCCGCCCGCCGCTCTTGCCGGAACCAGGGGTATTTTGAGTATTTTTTCCAAGAAAGAACGGCAGGGCGCATGCTGGCACCGGCTCTCTTTCTTGGTGTAAATACTCAATGTCCCGGGCTCTCGACCGGCACGCGGTGACGGGTGGGCCACGGCGGTGTCAGGCAGCCCCGCCCAGCAACTCGGCATTGCCGCCCGAGGCGGTGGTGTCCACGCAGACATGGCGTTCGCCCATCACGTGGCCGGTATCGGGCATGCCGGTGATGAGCGGCAGGATCGGCCCGTCGCGTTCGGCCAGCGCGCGGGCACAGGCGCGGGCCATGTCGTCATTGCCCCAGAAGATCACGCCCGAGAACCCGCCAAGCGTCGTCAGCGCCTCGGGCGCAAGCCGCCCCGTGACCATGACCGCCCGTCCGCCCAATCTGCGCACCGCCTCGGCCTGTGCGCTGGCGGCCGCCTCGCCCGGCCCCATGCAGAGGAGCGGCAGGCGGGGCAGGGTGGTCAGCCGGTTCGATTCACCCGTCGGCCCGGGCAGGGTGAGCGTGCTGCCGCCCGCCGCGCCGGGTGCCGCGTCGAGCGCCTTTTGCACCGTTTGCGCATCGGTCTCCTGCGCCCATGTGCCGCCGGTCCCCGTGGCCGGGCGTGCGCCGAACCGGGCAAGGTAATGCGGCCCGCCCGCCTTGGGGCCGGTGCCGGAAAGCCCCTCGCCGCCAAAGGGCTGGCTTCCCACGATGGCGCCGATCTGGTTGCGGTTGACATAGATGTTGCCCGCGTGGATTGCCTCGGAGACATGCTGCACCCGGTCGTCGATCCGGGTTTGCAGCCCGAAGGTGAGGCCATACCCGGTGGCGTTGATATCGCCGATCACCCGGTCGAGATCGCCCGCGCGGAACGTGGCGAGATGCAGCACCGGGCCGAAGACCTCGCGCTCCATGTCCTTGATTCCGTCCACCCGGATCAGCGTGGGGGCGATGAAATGGCCCGCGTTGGGGGTGCGCAACTCGTGCAGCAGCCGCCCGTCGGCGCGGGCGGCGTCGATATGCGCGGCGATACCGGCGCGGGCCTCTTCGTCGATCACCGGGCCGCAATCGGTGGAAAGGTGCCACGGATCGCCCATGGCGAGCTGATCCATCGCGCCCTTGAGCATCTCGGTAAAGCCTTCGGCGATGTCCTCCTGTACGTAGAGACAGCGCAGGGCCGAGCAGCGTTGGCCTGCCGACTGGAAGGCGCTTTCCACGATGGCCTGCACCGCCTGTTCGGGCAGGGCAGTGGAATCGACGATCATCGCGTTGAGCCCGCCGGTTTCTGCGATGAGCGGTGCGCCGGGCGCAAGGTGCCGGGCCATGGCGCGGCGGATGATCCGCGCGGTGTCGGTCGAGCCGGTGAAGGCCACGCCGCCCACCCGTGCATCCGAGGTGAGCCGCGCGCCCACCTTGCCCGCGCCGGGCAGGAATTGCAGCGCGCCGCGCGGCACGCCCGCCTCGTGCAGGAGTTCGACCGCGCGATGCGCGATGAGCGGGGTCTGCTCGGCCGGTTTGGCCAGCACCGCGTTGCCCGCCGCCAGCGCCGCCGCGATCTGGCCGGTGAAGATGGCGAGCGGAAAGTTCCACGGGGATATGCAGGTGAAAATGCCCACTGGCGCGCGCTCGGGGGCGTTGGCGGCGTAGTAGCGCAGGAAATCCACCGCCTCGCGCAGTTCGGCCACCGCGTCGGGCAGGGATTTGCCGGCCTCGCGGGCGACGATGGCGAAGATCTCGCCGAAATGCGCCTCGTAAAGGTCGGCGGCGCGATTGAGCACCTTTGCCCGCTCGGGCGCGGGCGCGGCCCAAGGCGTGGCCGCCGCCAGCGCGGTTTCCGCGTCCGCCGCGCTGGCCCAGGCCACCGTGCCGGGGTGGTCGGCGGGATCGGCGGGGTTTATCACCGGCCCGGGGGCTTCGGGTGCGGCCTCGCCCGCAAGGATCGGCGCGGCGGCCCATTCATGGCGGCGGAACGGGTCGCGCGCCGCGTCGATCATGGCGAGCGTCGGGGCGTGGGTCAGGTCGAATCCCTTTGAGTTGGTGCGCTCGGGCGCGAAAAGCTCGGGCCCGGTGGCGATGGCGGGCGCGGGATCGGACAGGGCCTCGAACGGATCGCGGGCGACCTCTTCGGGGGGCACGTCCTCGTCCACGATCTGGTTGACGAAGGAGGAGTTCGCCCCGTTTTCAAGCAAACGCCGCACCAGGTAGGCCAGCAGGTCGCGATGCGCCCCGACCGGTGCGTAGATCCGGCAATGGCTGCCTTCTTGGCCCATCACGATCTCGTGCAGGGCCCCGCCCATGCCGTGCAGGCGCTGGAATTCGAAGGCGGTCTTGGCCACCCCCATATCGGCGGCCATGTCGAGGATCGCGGCCACGGTATGCGCGTTATGGGTGGCGAATTGCGGATAGATGCGCGCGCTCATGCCCAGCAGCTTGCGCGCGTTGGCAAGGTAGCTCACATCGGTCGCGGGTTTGCGGGTGAAGACCGGGAAACCCCCGACACCCTCGACCTGCGCGCGCTTGATCTCGGTGTCCCAATAGGCGCCCTTCACGAGGCGGATCATCAGCTTGCGGTCATGTTTCCCGGCCAGGTCGTGCAGGAAATCGAGAACCTCGCCCGCACGTTGGCCGTAAGCCTGCACCACCACGCCGAACCCGTCCCACCCGGCCAGCGCGGGTTCGGAGAGCACGGTCTCGATCACGTCGAGCGAGAGGGTCAGGCGGTCAGCCTCCTCGGCGTCGATATTGAGGCCCATGCCGGCGGATTTCGCCAGGAGCGCCAGCGAACGCAGGCGCGGCACCAGCTCGTCCATGACGCGGGCATGTTGCGCCACCTCGTAACGTGAGAACAGCGCCGAGAGCTTGACCGAGATGCCGGGGTTCTGCCGGGTGTCGCGGCTTTTGCAGGCGGCGGCGATGGCGGTGATGGCGCGGCTGTAGGAGAGGTAATAGCGCCGTGCGTCCTCTTCGGTGCGCGCGGCTTCGCCCAGCATGTCATAGGAATAGGTATAGCCCTTCTTCTCCATGCCCGCCGCACGCTCCATCGCCGCGCCAATATCCTCGCCCAGCACGAACTGGCGGCCCATTTCCTTCATCGCCCGGCCCACGGCGGTGCGGATCACCGGCTCGCCCAGACGCTTGACCGCGCCGCGCAGGCTGCCGATCAGGCCGGGGCGCGGGTCGTCGAGCACCTTGCCGGTGAGCATCAAGGCCCAGGTCGAGGCGTTGACCAGTGGCGAGGTGGAATGCCCCATGTGCCGCGCCCAGTCGGAAGGTGCGATCTTGTCCTCGATCAGCGCGTCGATCGTGTCAGCGTCCGGCACCCGCAAAAGCGCCTCGGCCAGGCACATCAGCGCGATCCCCTCGTTGGTCGAAAGCCCGTATTCGGCCAGGAACACCTCCATCAGCCCCGGGTTCGAGCGGCCGCGAATGTCGCGCACCAGTTCGGCCGCGCGTGCGGTGATGCGCGCGCGCGCGGCGTCGTCGAGCGCGGCGGTTTCGACCAGGCGCGACAGCGTGTCGGCCTCGTCGGCATAGGTGGCGGTGTCGATGGCGGCGATATGGTCGGGCAGGGGCATGGTGCACTCCGGATGTTTGGGCTATGATATCACTGATCTTGCGGGCAGTTGTCCTGAACAGTGTGAGTATGAAAGGCAAATAAACTGAAATGAGCGAAGAAAACGGGCCAGATGGCCTTGGCGAACTTGACCGGCACGACCGCCGTATCCTCTCGATTCTGGCCAGCGAGGGCAGGATCAGTATTGCCGATCTCGCCCGTCGGATCGGGTTGTCGAAATCGCCCACCCAGGCGCGGGTCAGGCGGCTGGAAGAGACTGGCGTGATCACCGGCTATCGCGCGATGTTCGATCCCATTCGCATGGGGCTCGATCACGTCGCCTTTGTCGAGGTGCGCCTCAGCGACACGCGCGAGGCCGCGCTGAGGGCCTTCAATGCCGCCGTTGCCGGGATTGCCCAGATCGAGCAGGCCCACATGATGGCGGCGAATTTCGACTACCTCTTGAAAGTGCGCACCCGCGACATGCGCGATTACCGCCGCGTTCTGGCCGAGGAGATCACCGCGTTGCCGCATGTGGCCAGCACCTCGACCTTTGTCGCGATGGAAGCGGTCAAGGAGAACGCGCTGTCGGATGCGCTCTGACCTTGCCGGCATCGGACAGGCCGGGCAACCGCGGCAACGCGTGGCGCCTGTGCATCTGACTTGGGCGTGAACGCGTGTACCGCGCTCGCCCGAATTCAACCCGCACGCTTTACACCGCGGGCAAGGCGGCTAAAGTGCCGATCTCGCATGCGGGCGTGATGGAATGGTAGACATATCGGACTTAAAATCCGAAGGGGGAAACCCCGTGTGGGTTCGAGTCCCACCGCCCGCACCATTCCTGAATCCGTATCCTTCAAGTCCCCCATGGCAAGGAAGGGCAAGGAAGGGCAAGGTGGTTTCTGCAGTTCGAACATTTCGTCGAATGATCGTGCAGGAAAGGTCGTTCGCCCGGGCCGGAAAACATCGTCCCGATGGACCCGGGGTCAACAATGCACTAACAATCAAACCGGGCCACCCGTGGGGGCACGCCCGCGCGTTCAAACGGAAAGGCAAACATGGATCAGTCGCTCATCGAACAACCCGCCCGCGCCGCAATCCTGGACGCTGTAGAAGCGCACTTCGACGAACAGATTCGCTTCCTCGCGGATTTCGTGCGTATTCCGAGCACCCGTTTCGAGGAGGGGCCGGCACAGGATTTCATGGCCGAAGCCCTGCGAACGCGCGGCTACTCGGTCGACGATTGGCGCATTGATCTAAAGGACCTCGAGCATCTGCCCGGCTTCGGGCCCATCGAGGGCGATTTCTCGCGCGCGCGCACCGTGGTCGGTTCGCACCGGCCCTCCGAAGTTCGGGGCCGATCCCTGATCCTGCAGGGTCATCTCGATGTTGTGCCTGCGGGGCCGGCGGAAATGTGGTCCACCCCGCCCTTCGAGCCCGCGATCCGCGACGGCTGGATGTATGGCCGTGGCGCCGGCGACATGAAGGCCGGCACGGTTGCCGCGCTCTTCGCGCTTGACGCGCTCCGCCATGCGGGGTTCGAGCCCGCCGCGACAGTGCATTTCCAGTCGGTGATCGAGGAGGAGTCGACCGGTCTCGGAGCGCTTTCGACGCTCCAGCGCGGCTATCGTGCCGATTTCGCGCTGTTGCCGGAACCGTCCGACTTTACCATCAACCGTGCGCAGGTCGGTGCGATGTGGTTCAAGCTGCGGGTGCGGGGGCGCCCGGTTCATGTTGCGACGGCGGGAACGGGGTCCAACGCGATCCTCGCCGCCTATGACATGATCAACGCCCTGAAAGGCCTGGAGGCGAACTGGAACGAGCGCGCGGCCAAGGATCCTGTCTACAAGGACATAGACCATCCGCTGAACTTCAACGCGGGCAAGATCATCGGCGGCGACTGGGCCTCCAGCGTCCCGGCCTGGTGTGACGTGGACTGCAGGATCGGCGTGTTGCCGGGGCAGGATCTGGCAGAGGCGCGGGCCGAGGTGGAAGCCTGTGTCGCGCAAGCGGCACACGCGCATCCCTTCCTCTCCAACAATCCGCCGGAAGTGGTCTGGAATGGGTTCCAGGCCGAAGGCTACGTTCTGGAAGACGCGGACGAACAGGAAAGCGCCTTTGCCGCCGCCTATGCCGACGTCTTCGGGGCCGGAGAACGCCCCGCGGAGCGCAAGATGACGGCCCTCACCGATACGCGCTTTTACGGTCTCTACTACGGCATTCCTGCCTTCTGTTTTGGCCCGAAAGCAGAGAACATCCACGGCTTTGACGAACGGGTCGAGCTCGATTCGATCAAACGCTGCACTGAAGTATTCGCGCTCTTCATCGCGCGCTGGTGCGGCTTGAACCGGATCCAACGGTGAGCGCGCATGACTTTGCCCCGCGTCGCCATTGGCGGTTTCCTGCGCGGGATCAAGACGTTCGGTCGGTCCAAGGCAATCTGAGAGGGTTCCCGTCAATGTGGCGACACGGCCCTGGCCGGGTGCGCGGAAACGCCTGATCGCTGGCTCAAGAGGGTATGGCAGGCGACGCCCCGGACAATCGGTCCGGGGCGCGCCTTGCCCGCATCACTCGTTGCGGGCCGCTTCCGCACCCTGGACGACGTTGCTTTTCAGCGTCGTCATGCGGCCGTGATAGGGATAGACGAGATCGGCAAAGTCCACCTGGGATTGATAGACCTTTGCAAAGAACTCGTCACCGTCGATATACTCCTTGATGACCTCGTTCTGGGCCTCGATGAAGCGGGTGTAATACTCTTCCGGAACGTCCAGGACGTTGATCCCCGCTTCTTCGTATTCCTTCACGGCGACCGAGTTCTCGTGCAGGTTCGCGGCGTTGGTCATGGTCGCATTGGCCTTGACCGCGACACGGATGATCGCCTGAAGATCGTCGGGAAGTTCGTCGAACCATGTCTTGTTGACCAGCAATTCGCCGATGTCGGTCTGCTGGTGAAGGCCCTGCAGATAGTAGTAGTCCCAGATCTTGTCGAGACCGAGATTGCGGTCGTCCGCCGGGCCGATCCACTCGGCGGCGTCGATCGTGCCACGTTGTGCGGCGGGTACGATCTCGCCCCCCGGCAGGGCCACGGCGGGCACGCCCATGGCGGAATAGGTCTCGCCCGCGATGCCCGGCGGGCTGCGGTACTTGATCGACTGGAACTCGTCCAGGTTCTCGAACGGGCGCGAGAACCAGCCCAGCGGGTCCGGACCCATGGGTTGCATCAGGAAGGGCTCGACATCATAGCCCATCCGGTCCTGCATCAGCTCGCGATAGAGTTCCTGCCCTTCGCCCGAGTAATACCAGGACATCAGCGTCTCCTGGTCCATCCCGGTGCTTGCCGGCACGTTCGAAAAGAGCACGAAGGACGAACTCATGCCGGACCAGTAGTGCGGCCAGGCATAGCCGGCCGTCACCACCCCGTCGCTGACCGCGTCGAGGATCTCGAAGGCCGAGACCTCGGCCCCGTCGGGCAGCACTTTGACCGTGATGCGGCCGCCGGACATCTCCTCGACATCGCTGGCAAACTGTTCGGTCAGCTTGAAATATAGGCTCGCGTTGGGCACGGCGGTCTGGATGTCCATGCGGTAGTCCTGCGCCAGCGCAGGCATGGCACCTGCTGCGACCAGTGCGGCCGCGCAGATCGTGCCCTTGAACGGGCCGGTCAATGGAATATTCATAGTCTCTCCTCCTTGGTTGCAGGTCTTGGGTTGCGCCGGGGTTGGCTCCCCGTTTCTGATTGCAGGCCGCGCACCGGGCGCGGCACCGGTTCAGTTGCCCAGCACACGTGGCAGCCACAGCACCAGGTCGGGCACAAGGATCAGCAGGCCGACGACGATGAGTTGCAGCACGACGAACTGCACCATGCCGAGATAGATGTCGCCCATCGACCAGTTCGGCACGACGCCCTTCAGGAAATAGGCCGACAGCGCCATCGGCGGGGTCAGCCACGAGGTCTGAAGCGTGACCGCGACGAGGATCGAGAACCACAGCGGATCATAGCCCATCTCGACCATCGTCGGCAGAAAGATCGGCACGATCACCAGCACGATCGGAATCCATTCCAGCGGCGAGCCCAGAACGAAAACGATGCCGAGGATGATGAGCAGCATCACGGTGGGCGAGAACGGCAGGTGCAACAGGAACTCGGTCAGCAACTCGCCACTGCCCAGCCGCGAGAACACTGCGCCGAAGAAGTTGGCCGAGGCGAGCAGGAACATGATCATCGCGCTCAACAGGAGCGTGCTGTAGACGCTCTGCTTGAAGGCGCTCCAGTCCAGCTTGCGGTAGGCGAGGGCCAGGATCAGCGAGGCCAGCGCGCCGGTGGCGGCGGCATCGGTGGGCGTGGCGATCCCCGATATGATGAAACCGAGCGTCGCGGCAATGATCAGGAAGACCGGGATCACCCCCAGCAGCAGTTCCTTGAGCTTTTCGCCCAGCGTGGTTTCGGCGATTTCCGCGTCGGTGATGGGCGGTCCCAGCGTGGGGTTGAGATAGCTGCGCACCAGGGTGTAGACGATGTAGACCGTCGACAGCATCAGCCCCGGCACGATCGCCGCTGTGAAGAGGTCAGACACCGGCACGCCGACCACCGGCCCCATCACGATCAGCAGGATCGAAGGGGGGATCAGGATGCCCAGAGTTCCCCCCGCGGCGATGGCGCCCGCCGAGATCCGCGTGTCATACCCCGTCCGCTGCATGATCGGCGCGGCCATGACGCCCAGAACCGTGACCGAGGCGCCCACGATCCCGGTTGCGGCGGCAAAGACCGTGGCCACCAGCAGCACCACCAGGTAAAGCGACCCGTTGAGCCGCCCGAGCAGCAGGCGCAGGGCCATGAACATCCGCTCCATCAGCCCGGATTTCTCGAGGATGAAGCCCATGAAGAGAAAGAGCGGGATCGCCGCCATCGTGGTGTTGCGCATCAGCGAGAAGAACTGGAACTGCATCAGGTTCACGACCCGGTCGCCCATCCCGACATAGCCGAACAGCAGCGCGATGAAGATGAAGGTGAACGCCATCGGGTAGCCGGTCAGCAGGCCGACAAAGACCAGCCCCAGCGCCACCAGGCCAAGGATCGGCTCGCTCATGCCAGCCCCCCTTCATCGTCGCGGAACCGTCTGTTCGTGGCGATGTTGTAGAGGCTCTTGATCAGCTCGCTCACCCCCTGGATCATCAGCAGGATCCCGGTGATCGGCATCACCGTCTTCAGCGGATAGATGATCGGCATCATCGGGCTGGTGGGAATCCGCTCGCCCCGCATCCAGGACTTGGCCGCGTATTCCCATGTGGCCAGGGTAAAGAAATACATCGCCGGAAAGAACAGGCAGATGATGAAAAGCGCGTCGATGGTCCCCTGCCAGCGCGGCGACAGCACGTTGAAAAGGAAATCGGCGCGCACGTGCGAATCCCGCCCCAGTGTCCAGGCCGCGCCCAGCATGAACATCGCACCATAAAGCATGTAGGTGACATCATAGGCCCAGGCGGTCGGCCGATTGAACCCGAAGCGTGCGACCACCTCCCAGATCAGGGCCATGATCATCGGCAGGATCAGCCAGGCCGCCAGCTTGCCGACGACCATCGCCGGCATGTCCAGCCAATGGGTGATCCGGCGGATGCGGTGTTCTCTCTCGGGGGTCACGACATGACCGCGCAATGGGTCATGGATCGGCGAACCGAGTCTGGTGCATATGTCACCTCATTCTCCTCCCAGAAATGAGACTTGTTGTCTCATTAACGCCACCTTATGTTTCGATTGCAAGAAAAATCATGTCGCTTCGGGGAGGGGTGCGGATGGACGGGGCCGAATTCGACTATGTCATCGTCGGTGCGGGGTCGGCTGGCTGCGTGCTTGCCAACCGGCTCAGCGAGAACCCGAAGGATCGCGTCCTGCTGCTCGAGGCGGGCGGTCCGGACAGCAATCCGTGGATCCACATCCCGGTGGGCTACTTCAAGACCATGCACAACCCGTCGGTGGACTGGTGCTATCGCACCGAGCCCGATCCCGGGCTCAACGGGCGCGCGCTCGACTGGCCGCGCGGCAAGGTTCTGGGCGGGTCGTCCTCGCTGAACGGCCTGCTCTACGTGCGCGGGCAACCGCAGGATTACGACCGCTGGGCCCAGATGGGCAATGCGGGCTGGGGCTGGGCCGATGTGTTGCCGCTCTTCAAACGGTCCGAGGACCAGGAACGCGGCGCCGATGACCTGCATGGGGTGGGCGGGCCGCTGTCGGTCTCGAACATGCGCGTGTCCCGCGCCATCTGCGAGGCGTGGATCGAGGCGGCCAAGGCGTATGGCATCCCCTACAACCCCGACATCAACGGGCCCGAGCAGGAGGGCATGACCAATGCCCAGCTGACCATGAAGAACGGCCGCCGCTGTTCGGCCGCCGTGGCCTTCCTGCGCCCGGCGATGAAGCGCGAGAACCTCACCGTGATCACCCGCGCCCAGACCAGCCGGATCGTCCTGACCGAGGGGCGCGTCACCGGCTTGTGCTATCTCGACCCCGACGGAACCGAGCATACCGTCAAGGTGCGCGGCGAAGTGATCCTTTCCGCCGGGGCGATCGGCTCTCCGCAGATCCTGATGCTCTCCGGCATCGGCGACACGCAAACGCTTGCCGGCCACGGGATCGAACCGCGCGTGCATCTGCCCGGCGTCGGCCGGAACCTTCAGGATCACCTTCAGGCGCGGCTGGTCTTCAAGTGCAATGAGCCGACCCTGAACGACGAGGTGCGCAGCCTCTTCGGAAAAGCCCGGATCGGGCTGCGCTACGCGCTCTTCCGGCGCGGGCCGATGACCATGGCGGCAAGCCTGGTGATCGGCTTTGCCAGGACACGCGAGGGGCTGGAAACGCCCGACATCCAGTATCATATCCAGCCGTGGTCCGCGGACAGCCCCGGCGAGGGGGTGCATCCCTTTTCCGCCTTCACCGCCTCGGTCTGCCAGCTACGCCCCGAAAGCCGGGGCAACCTGACGCTGCGTTCGGGCGATGTGCGCGACCACCCGGTGATCCGTGCGAACTATCTCGACACCGAAACCGATTGCCGGACCATCGTCGCCGGTGTCCGCCAGGCGCAGGCCATCGCCGCGCAGGCCCCGCTGGCCTCTCGAATCAGCACCCCGCACAGCCCCGGCCCGGGCGACCATGACGATGCCGCGATCCTCGACTGGGTGCGCAATACTTCCACAACGATCTATCACCCCTCGGGAACATGTCGCATGGGGCAAGGCCCATCGGCGGTTGTCGACTCGCGCCTGAACGTGCATGGAGTGCGCGGCCTGCGTGTCGCCGACTGCTCGATCATGCCCGAAATCGTTTCGGGCAACACCAATGCCCCGGCGATCATGATCGGAGAAAAGGCCAGCGACATGATCCGCGCCGACCGTCGCGCGCGTTAGAGAGGACGACACCAGGGCCGATGGCAGAACAGCTCCCCACGATTTCCGGAAATCTGCGGCTGCTGGTGCTGCTCGAACGCATCTGTGCCAGCGAAACGCCCGTGACGGCCGCCGACGTGATGGCGGAAATGGACCTGCCGAAACCCACGGCCCACCGGCTGCTCTCGACGCTCGAGACCGAAGGATTCATCCGCCGGAATGCCGACGGGCGCGGCTATATCTCGGGGTTTCGCATGCAGCGGCTTGCCGCCGGCATGGTCGCCACGATGCGCCATCGCGCGGCTGTGTCGCTGGTGCTGCGCGACCTGTCCGAGGAGATCGGCGAAACCTGCAACATCGCGCAGCGCGACGGCGATGCGGTTGTCTATATCGACCGGGTCGAAACCAAGTGGCCGCTGCAGATCGCGCTGCCGGTCGGGAGTCGCATACCGCTGCATTGCTCGGCCGCAGGCAAGGTTTGGCTGGCCAGTCTCGACGACGACCAGTTGCGCCCGCTGCTGACCTGTTCCGACCTGGAGCGGCGCGCGCCCAATACCATCACCGACCCCGAACGCCTGCTGGACGAGCTGCGCCTGACCCGCGCACGCGGCTGGGGCGAGGACAACGAAGAGGCGATCGAGGGCATGGTGGCGCTCGCCGTGCCGATCACCGACGGGCAGGGGCGCCTTTACGCAACGCTCTCCTTCCATGCGCCGAAACTGCGCATGACGCTCGACCGGGCGCGTGGGCACCTGCACTTGCTGCAAAGACGCGCCAGTGAGATTTCGCACCTCTTCCTGCAAGGCAGCGCAACATGACGCCTCGCGTTACCTTCGAAAGGCGGTCACGCGATCCGGGCCGCCCGGGAATATGCGCCGTCGTGCCTCAGGTCTGGTCGGCGCGGTCATGGTTCCGCCGCGCGAGGAAAACCGTGGTGACCAGGGCGATCAGCGCGAGCACGAGCCCAACGGGATAGTTGAGCAGCTTTGTCGGGTCGCCGTTGAGCAATGCCAGCGTCTGGCTGAGCGAAACTTCGAGGCGTGGCCCGAGAAAGAAGGCAATGATGAAAATGACGACGGAGATGCCAAGCGTCGTCATCACGTAGGCAAGCGCGGCGAAGGCCAGCATCACACCGATGCCGAAGAGCCCGCCCGAGGTCAGGTAAACCCCGACAAAGCACATGAGAAGCGCTGAGGCGAATATGAAGCTCTCGGGTGCCGAAACGACCCGCACCCAGAAGCGCAGGCCGACCTGGCCGATGATGAGATTGCCGAGATTGGCCAGAAGCATGGCGCCAAAGAGGCCATAGATCAGGCGGCCCTGGGTGTCGAACAGGAAGGGGCCGGGCTGTATGCCGTGGATCATGAAGGCACTGATGATGAGCGCGGCGCCGACAGAGCCGGGAATGCCGAGCGTCAGAAGCGGGATCATGTTTGCCCCCATGACCGCGCTGTTGGCCGATTCGGTGGCGGCGATGCCGTGGATATTGCCCTTGCCAAAGCTGGACGGATCCCTGGCCGCTTGCTTTGTCGTGGCGTATGACATGAAAGCGGCCGCCGTTGAGCCGATGCCGGGAAGCGCCCCGAGCAACGTGCCGATCACGGCGCCGCGGGCGAGCGTGAAGCGGCACGCCCAGTATTCGTGCCAGCTTACCATGCTGTCTTCGCGCGGCTGGCCCCGTGGCAGCCGGACCGCCGGGTTCCCCTCGCGCCGGCTTTCGCTCAGCCGGCGCAGAAGCTCGGATATCGCGAGCATCCCGATGGCGATGGCCGGAAGCGGGATCCCGTCGTAAAGCTCGAACTGGCCGAAATAGAGCCGCGGCGTGCCATGCTCGGGGTCGGTGCCGACCATGGCCGCCAGCAACCCGAGCGCGATGGCAATGATGCCCTTGACGAGCGAAGGACCCATGAGCCCCGAGATCACGGCAAAGGCCAGCAACATCAGGCCGAACACCTCGACTGGCCCCATGCGCAGCGCCAGAAGCGCCAGCGGTGCCGACACGGTTATGAGGACGATGTCGGAAAACGTGTCGCCGGTGACAGAGGAATAGAGCGCCATTTTCGTGGCTTTGAGCGGCTTGCCTTGCTGTGCAAGCGGGTGGCCGTCAAGGGCTGTTGCGGCCGCGTCGGGCGTGCCGGGCGTGTTGAGAAGAACCGCCGGGATGGCCCCGCCGACAAGCCCGCCCTTGTTGACGCCGACAAGAAAGCCGATCCCCGCGAGCGGGTCCATCCCGAATGTGAAGGGGATCGCGATCGCCATCGCCATGATCGGGCCGATGCCGGGCACGGCGCCGACGAATTGTCCGACGAACACCCCCGCGAAGACGAAAAACAGGTTGGCCGGTGTGAACGCATCGCCGAGACCGGCGAGAATGATCGCGAGTTCAGGCATGTATCGGCCTCATGGCAGGGTGCGTTCAAGCACGATGGTGATCACGAACCAGATGACAGCGGGCATGACGACGCTGCCGAGCCCCAGCCAGAGCCAGCGCCGCTCGTAGGCAAGCCACATCACGGCAAATGCCAACGGCGACGCCGCATAGACAAAGCCGACCACGCCCATGAGCCAAAGCCCGAGCGCCAGCACCCCGGCAAAGAGCGCCGCGCGCAGCCAGTTGAACGTGGAGGGCCGTGCATCGCCCACCGGCTTGACCATGAGCGCGACGCCGCAAAGCCCGAGCACGACCGCAAGGGCAAGCGGCAACGTGCGTGGTTTGAGCCAGCCATAATCGGCGGTTTCAACCTGCCAGGGGATGACCCAGAGATAGAGGACCACCCCGAGCAGGATGAAAAACCCGCCGGTTACCCTGTCGGTCAGCATCAGCCGTACGCTTCCGGGTCAGTTTGCAAAGAGCGCGCCGACATTCGTGACGCCATCTCGCATCATTTGCTCGGTGCCCTCCGGCCCCATGTTCTCGATCGGGGACTTGAGCGTGTTTTGCACCACTTCCTTCACCGCGTCGCTTTCAAGGGCTTCGGCAAGCGCCGCGGTGAGCGCCTCGCGTGCCTCGCTGGGGGTTCCTGCGGTGGTCGCGAAAAAGAAGACCGGATCGACATAGATGTCATAGCCCTGCTCTTGCAGCGTGGGCGTGTCGGGCGCGTAGTTGTGCCGGCTCTTGTTCATCGAGGCGAGCATCTTGATATCGCCAGCTTCGAGGAACGGAAGATGTTCGCCGGCCTCGAATGCCGCGATCGCCTGTCCGCCCAGCGCAAGCTTCGCATTCTCTGCGCCGCCCTTGGTCGACATGAACTGGAACTCGGCCCCCGACTGCTCCATGACAAAGCGCATGGCAAGCTCTTGCGGCTTGGCGTCGAAGGCGATGGGCGCATCGTTTGACTTGGCATATTCCACGAGCCCCGCCACGTCATCGAAGGGGGCGTCCGAACGGGCGATGAGCGCCAGCTGCGCACGCGCCGCAGTGCCCAGATAGTCGAAGCTGTCGAGGTCGAACTTGAGTTGATCGGGGCGATTCACGAGGTTGACGAGGATCGGCATGCTGACACCAAGCCCGATGACAGTGCCGTCGGCCGGGCGATTGGCGATGCCGGTGAACATGGCGATGCCGCCGCCGCCGGGCTTGTTCTCGGCAATCACGTTCCAGCCGGTTTGCTCTTTCATGGTCTGTGCCACGATCCTGCCGATCGTGTCGGTCGAGCCGCCCGCGCCAAAGCCGATCTGCAGCGATACGTTGCCCTTCGGCTCCCATTCCGCCTGTGCGGTGCCGGCCAGCACAACCAGCGAGGCGGCGGCAAGTGCCTTGATTTTCTTCGTGATCTTCATGTCTTCCTCCCGTTCGGTCGACATTCCCCAAGTGGAGTGTCGTTTGTCGACAAGGTCGTCTGATACTGCCGATTGATCAAGGGTATACTGCGACGGGCGGTTCTCGTCGCTGCCGGCCCGGGCGTGATCCTCCCGGCAAGCCGCGTCGCCATATCCACCGGCAGAGCGCCGGTTTCCCGCGCCCTCTCGGTATGGCCCGGGGAACGGCAGCACCGCCAACGATCACGTGCTTTCGGTCATGACAGGTCTGCCGGATGCAGCTTCGGGCTTGACGTGTCGTCGCGATGTAAATACGTAAAAGCGTAATAACGTAGCAACGGGCGATGATAAATGGAAACATCTGCGGATCTGGTCGAGCGGCTTGCCGCCCTTGAGGCCCGTGTCGAGCGGCTCGAAGCGCCGCGCCCGGTCACGGGCGGGACCGTGCTCGACCGCCTGCGGACCGAAGCGCCCGAGGGCAGCGGCGTGGCCTTCGCGGGCAGTCTTGCGCTTCCGGGCGGTCGGCGGGTCGAGTGGCAGATGGGTCATCCGGCGGGCGGGCTGCTTGATGCGGACTGGAGTGACATCGCGCCCGCGCTGGCCGCGCTCGGCCACCCGGTGCGGCTGCGGTTGCTGAATGCGGTGCTGGCCGGGACGCGGGAAACGGCGGCGCTGGCGCGCACCTTGGGCGATGGCACCACCGGGCAGTTGCACCACCACCTGCGCGAGCTTACCGCGACGGGCTGGCTCCGGGCCGAGCGTCGCGGCTGCTATGACGTTCCCGCGGATCGCGTCGTGCCGCTTCTTGTTGCCATCGCCGCCGCGGGCGGTCCGCAGACCGGACGGGAGGGCGCATGAGGGCCGAGGATTTCCGCTGCGACCTCTCGATCCGCTTCGATCCCTGGGGCTTTGCCGATGATCCGGCGCTTGAGGTGCTGCTGCCGCTGCCTTGCGATGACGGCTACCAGCGGGTCCGCGACCTGTGCGCGCCCGAAGGCGCCCATATCGAGGACATGCACGGGCATCGCCGCCTGGTCCGGCTCCGGCACGGCGAAGCCGTCGAGATCTCGGCCCGGATCGAGACCCGCCGGCTGCGTCCGGGCGATCACCTCGACCTGCCGCCTCCGGGGCCCGCGGACCGCTCGCCCGGGCCGATGACCGCACCTGACGCGGCGCTGCGCGCGCTGGCCGAGGACAGCGTGAGCGGTATCGAGGGCGCGCAGGCACGCGTCGCCGCGCTCGCCCGCGCGGCGGCAGACGCGCTGCGCTATCGTTATCCCAAGGACGCCCGCGGCGCCGCCTTGTCATACGCGCGCGGCTGGGGCGATTGCGGCGAATATGCCTTCGTCTTCGTCGCCCTGTGCCATGCCGTCGGTATCCCCGCGCGCCCGGTCTTCGGGCTGATCACCGCCCCCTGGATGCAGACCCCGCACGCCTGGGCCGAGGCCTGGGACGGCGCGGGCTGGTGCCCGGTCGATCCGAACTTCGTGCGCGAGGGCGCCTATTTCGGCCCGCTTCTGGAAACGGCGCGCGGAGCAGCCGCGCATGTCGGCGGGCTTGATCCCTATCGCGTCGTGATCTCGCGGCACACCGCGATCCCCTGGCCTTCCGGTGCGGTCGGTCGGCCGGGCGATGTATCGGGCCTGACCCTGACCTGCGAGGGGCTTGGCGCGGTCGCGATCTGGCACGAGACCCCGCGCTGGCAGGGGGCGCCGGTGGTGCCCTTCCTGCAACTGCCCTGGCCCGCGATCCGCCGACCGGCCCGGGCCACCCCTCTGCGCTGGCTGCGCCGCCAGCGCGCCTGGCGGGTCCGTGTGAAGGCGCCGTCGCGGCGGCTCCCGCGCAGGCCGCTGGCCTGGGCCGATGTGGTGGCGCTGCACCCGATCAAGGGCGCGACCGCCGTTCTGCTGGCTTCGGGCCTCGCCTCCGGTGTGCCCGTGCTGGCCCCGATGGTCGAGGCCGGCGTGTGGATCTGGGTCGCCGCCTTCAGCGTGGGCCTGCTGCGCAACATGCGCCTGATGCGGCTGCGCTCGGCCCTTTGGTTGAAGACCGAGGCGGCCCTGCGCAAGCGGACCGCAACCGCCCTGGCAAGGTGGAACGTGGCCGAAGGATCCGGTTGAACTGCCCTTGCGCCATGGCACGGGAAGCGCGAGCGGCGCACCTCATCCCTGGCCGGTCGGGCAGCCAGCTTGGTTCGAGGGGCGACGCGAGCCGTTCGGCCGGCGCAGCGGCCAAGAGCGTCTGCGCGGTCCGAACTGATCGCGATAGGCGGCGGGGGGCATTCCACTGTACCGCTTGAACACGCGGCGGAAGAAGCCCACGTCGCAGTAGCCGACCGAAAGGCTCACCTGTTCGATCGAGGCGGCGCCATCCTCGAGCAATGCGCGGGCTGCCGCGACGCGCAGCATCTGGGTGTAGCTACCTGGCCGCGACCCGGTGGCGGCCTTGAACCGGCGGACGAGGTTGCGGCGGCTCATCCCGACGAGTTCGGCGAGTTCGTCGGTGGGCACGTCGCGGCGGAAATGTGTGCTGAGGTGGTCCTCCGCCTTGCGCACCTGCGCGTCGCCGCGCGGCCTGGAAAGCGGCAGGATCGCGTAGCCGGACTGGCTGGGTCGCGGCATGTCGAGCAACAGGGCGCGTGCCGCCTCGACCGCGACGCGGTGGCCGCAGAAACGCTCCACGAGATAGAGGCCGAGGTCGGACGCGGCGTTCACCCCGCCGCTGCAGAACAGACCGGAATCCTCGGTAATGAGAAGATCGGTGCGCCAGTGGACCCGCGGGTAGCGGGTGCGGAAGGTCTCCGCCACGCCCCAATGCGTCGTGGCCCGACGCCCGTCGAGGAGCCCCGCCTCGGCCAGAAACGCCACGCCGGAGCACACGCCCGCAATGAGTGTGCCGTTGTTGTATCTCTTGCGCAGCCACGGCAGGAGCCCCGCGTGGCGCGTCATCCATTCCGCGGGCATCGGTCCCGAGGCGGAGACCATGACGATATCGACAGGCCCCAGATCGGCGAGCGCGCAATCCGGGGCGATACGAAGGCCATAGGCGCTTTCGACCGGTCGGCCGTCCATGGACGCCGTCGAGACCCGAAACAACGGCTCGGGTTGCGCGCCACGCATCTCGTTCCACATCGCGCCGGCCGACGCGAAGACCTCCAGCGGACCGATGGCGGTCGATGCGTACCCTTCGTTGACGAGGATGATCGCAACCTCGAGCTTGTCGATGTCGTCCGCCATGCCCCTCCACCCGCTGCGCGCCCGCAGTGTGGCGCAAACCGGCCGATTTTTCCAGCGGCGGCACAGCGCATGGCCTGTTCGCCATCGCGATATGGCAGGATCGCCGGCTTTCGGGGTGACAGGGCCTTCTCCAGACTGATCGTATCGAAGGAACGCAAAGGAGGAAGACATGGATCTCTACATTATCCGCCGCCATGGCGTCTGGGCCAACGAGGCGGAACTCGAGAAAACCACCCAAGCATCCCTGCACGTGGGCGAACAGATGAAGGACCGGCTGCGCTGGATCCGCAGCTATGTCGTGACCGAGGAAGACGGTCGGATGGGCTCGCTCTGCGTCTACGAGGCATCCGATCCCGATGCCATCCGCGAACATGGCCGACGCATCGGTGCCCCGAGCGACGATTTCCAGGTGGTGCGTGGCACCGCACTGAAACGGGACGATCCGCAACCTGTCACGCGGGTCTGAACGCGAGAGGACAGTCCGGCCCGCCGGCATCGGCCGACGGGCCGGAAACACGTCTTTCCTGGCGCCTGAGACGCGCCACCGGCACGTGGTTCGCCAGCTTGCGCCGCGTCAGGTCAAGCCATGCATCAAGCGCCGGGAGAACCGCGCGACGCTTGCCGAAGCCATCGTCGGGGCGCGCTCGTGAGCTCTTGTCACGCCCGGGGTTTCCTTCCTGTGCAGTCGAACATTCCGGGACGCCGTTGACCAATGCGCGGTTTCCCGCATCTGTCATTGCCGGATGATCCCGGAACCGGCGTGCCGGATCAACGCGACCGATCTTCCTGCGGACCGCGTTCAGGAAAGAGTTGGAAAAACGATTTCACGGGTTTAGTCTCATCTTACTGGACAAGCGGGTGCAGGCGATCGCACCCCGTCTTGGTCGGGCTGGGCCGGAGTGATCCGGCTCGCCTCAAACATGCGGGGCATGCCCCTTGCCGGGCCTTTCGGGTCGGGTGGGTTTCCTCGCCTAAATCGTCACAACAAGGGAGTGCACTCCGATATGAAACTCAAACTTTTCGCGGCGGCTGCCGCAACGCTGGTGGCAACCGGTCATGTACAAGCGCAGGATCAGGAATTCGTCTCGATCGGTACCGGTGGTATCACCGGCGTCTATTACCCTGCGGGCGGCGCCATCTGCCGCCTGGTCAACAGGGATCGGCAGGATCACGGTATCCGCTGTTCGGTCGAATCGACCGGCGGTTCGATCTACAATCTCAACACCATCCGCTCGGGCGACCTGGAATTCGGCGTTTCACAGTCCGACTGGCAGTATCACGCCTATAACGGAACCTCGAGTTTCGAGGACGATGGCCCGTTCGAGGATCTGCGCGCGGTCTTTTCCCTCCACCCCGAGCCGGTGACGATCCTCGCGCGTGCCGACAGCGGCATCGAGAACATCACCGACATTCCCGGCACGCGCTTCAATATCGGCAACCCGGGGTCGGGCACGCTTGGCACATGGGAAGTGATCGAGGAAGCCATGGGCTGGAGCCGTGACGACCTTTCGCTGGCCGCGCAGATGAAATCGGCCGAAACCAGCGACGCGCTGTGCGACGACCAGATCGACGGCTATTTCTGGCTGGTCGGGCACCCTTCGGCTCTGACCGAGGAGACCGTGGCAAAATGCGACGCGAAACTGGTCTCGGCCGAGGCGCCCGAGATCGACAAGCTGGTCGAGGACAACCCCTTTTACCGTGTCGCAACCATCCCCGGCGGCATGTATCCGGGCAACCCCGATGACGTCACCACCTTTGGCGTCGGCGCGACCTTCGTGACCTCGGCCGAGGTTTCGGACGAAGCGGTCTACCAGGTGGCCAAGGCGGTTCTGGGCAATCTCGATGATTTCCGCAAGCTGCACCCGGCCTTTGCCAACCTCGAAGCCGAGGAAATGATCAGCGACAGCCTGTCGGCACCGCTGCATCCCGGTGCGGTCAAGGCGTACAAGGAACTCGGCCTCATGGAATGATGAGGGCGCGGGCGCGGGGGTTTCGGCCCCCGCGCCTTTTGGTTCGGCAACCATGCCAACAAGGGGCGCGCAAAACGCCCGGGTTGTCCGAACGACCGGAAATTGACCGGGACAGGGGGTAAAGGAATGGCCAAAGAGAACCAAAACGGCCCGGGTGGTGTGACCGATGCGGCGGCGCTTGTCGCCGATCTCGACGTGGGCGCGCGCAACCCGACCGGCTGGCAGGGCAGGCTGATCGCCGCCGTGGCGCTGATCTGGGCCTTCGGGCAGGTGCTCAACGCCTCGCCGCTGCCGGCGCTGGTGGCCGGATGGACCGGGCAGAACTGGATCTACATCACTTCGGACGTGCAGCGCGTGCTGCACCTTGCGTTCGGGTTGACGCTGGCGACGCTGGCCTACCCGATGTTTCGCAGCGCGCCGCGCGACCGCATCCCCTGGTATGACTGGTTGCTGCTCGCGGCGGGACTTTATGCCACGCTCTATCTTCTGTGGAACCAGGACGCGATTTCCGGTCGCCCGGGGCTCTGGACGCGGGGGGACGTCGTGGCCTCGGCCATCGGCCTCTCGGCGGTTCTGCTGGCGACCTATCGTGCGCTGGGCCTGCCGATGGTGATCGTGGCCGGCATTTTCGTGCTGTACGTTTTTTTCGGAGACTCCAGTTTCTTTCCCGACGCGATGCAATGGAAAGGCGCGTCCTTTGCAAAGGCGATGGGCCATTTCTGGATGCAGAGCGAGGGTGTCTTCGGCATCGCGCTTGGCGTTTCGGCCTCGATGGTGTTCCTGTTCGTGCTGTTCGGTTCGCTGCTGGACAAGGCGGGGGCGGGCAACTACTTCATCAAGCTGGCCTTCGCCCTCATGGGCCATCTCAAGGGCGGTCCGGCCAAGGCGTCCGTCGTGGCCTCGGCGGCGACCGGCCTGATTTCGGGGTCGTCCATTGCCAACACCGTGACCACCGGCACGTTCACCATCCCGCTGATGAAGCGGGTGGGTTTCTCGGCGGAGAAGGCCGGCGCGGTCGAGGTGGCCTCCTCTACCAACGGGCAGCTTACCCCGCCGGTGATGGGGGCCGCGGCCTTCCTGATGGTCGAATATGTCGGCATTTCCTATCTCGAAGTGGTCAAGCACGCCTTCCTTCCCGCCGTGATCTCCTACATCGCGCTGGTCTATATCGTGCATCTCGAAGCCGCGAAAATGGGTCTCGAAGGGCTGCCGCGCAGCGGGCCGGCGCGCAGTTTCGTGCAAAGGCTGTCCCGGTTCATGCTGGGGGTCGCGGTGTTCTGCGCGCTCTGCCTGATCATCTATTACGGTCTCGGCTGGCTCAAGCCGCTCCTGGGCGCGTGGTCCCTGCCGGGGATGGCGGTGCTTTTCCTCGTGGCTTATCTCGGGCTTGTGCGCTGGGCCGCGCAAACCCCCGATCTCGAGGTCGATGACCCCAACGCACCCTTCATCGAACTGCCCGAAGCGGGCCCGGTCGCGCGCACCGGTGCCTATTTCGCCCTGCCGGTGATCGTGCTGATCTGGAACCTGATGATCGAACGGCTCTCGCCGGGGCTCGCGGCCTTCTGGGCGACGCTCGCGATGATCTTCATCATGCTGACCCAGCACCCGCTCAAGGCGATGTTCCGCGATGGCACGCTTGGCCACTGGTCGCGCGGCTGGGGCGAGTTCATCGACGGCATGATCGCGGGCTCGCGCAACATGATCGGCATCGCCGTGGCCACCGGCACCGCGGGCATCATCGTCGGTACGGTGAGCCTGACCGGCGCACATCAGGTGATCGGCGAATTCATCGAGGTGATCTCGGGCGGCAACCTGCTCTTGATGCTGATCTTCGTGGCGCTGTTCAGCCTCGTGCTGGGGATGGGTCTGCCCACCACGGCCACCTATATCGTGATCACCTCGCTGATGGCGCCGGTGATCGTGACGGTGGGGGCGCAATCGGGCCTGATCGTGCCGCTCATCGCGGTGCACATGTTCGTCTTCTACTTCGGCATCATCGCCGACGACACGCCGCCCGTGGGCCTTGCCGCCTTTGCCGCGGCGGCGATTTCAAAGGGTGATCCGATCCGCACCGGTGTCATCGGCTTTTCCTATGACATCCGCACCGCGATCCTGCCCTTCATGTTCATCTTCAACACCGAGCTTCTGCTCATTGATGTCGGTCCGCTGAAGGCGGTCTTCGTCTTCATCGTCGCACTCATCGCGATGCTGCTCTTCGCGGCGGCGACACAGCGATGGTTCATCACCCGGTCGCGAATCTGGGAAAGCGTGGCGCTCCTGCTCATCGCCTTCACACTGTTCCGGCCGGGTTTCTGGCTCGACATGGTCGAAGACCCTTACGTGCAGGTCGAACCTGCCAGACTGGTCGAGATGGCCGACGAGGCGCCGGATGACGCACAGCTTCGGGTGCGCTTCGAGGGCGAGGATTTCTCCACCGGGCAGATCAAGGCGACGACCGTTGAACTCGATCTGGGGTCTCGGTCCGACGGGGACGGCGCGGCACGCCTGCAAGCGAATGCCGGCATTGCCTTCCGGACCGAGGAAGACGGCCGTGTCTATGTCGATAACCTCGATTTCGGCGGTGACCTGCAAGAGCAGGGCATCGACTTCGACTGGGAGGTCATCACCGTCGAGGAAGAGGCCGACCGGATGCCCAAGGAGGTGTTCTACATCCCGGCGCTGCTTCTGCTGGGATTGATCATCTGGTTGCAGACGGGCCGCGCGCGCCAGGGCGCCGCCGCCATGGCGTGAAAGGAGCGTCGCGATGAAAAAGGTTCTTCTGGCCATTGATCTGGCCCATCAGGAAGGGTGGGACGCGTCCATCGAACACGCGGTGATGCTGTCGCGGACGCTGGGGGCGGAGTTGCATGTGCTGACCGTGATTCCCGATTACGGCATGGCGATCGTCGGCTCCTATTTCCCCAAGGACTATTCCGAGACCGCGATCAAGGAAACCGAGGCCGCGCTCGACACCTTCATAGCCGAGCATTTCCCCCAGGAGGTCGCGCCCGTCCCGCATGTGCGCCATGGTACGATCTACAAGGAAATCACCGGCGTCGCCGATCACCTTGGCGTGGACATGATCGTGATGGCCTCGCACCGGCCCGAGATGAAGGATTACCTTCTCGGCCCCAACGCCGCACGGGTGGTGCGCCACGCGCGCCAATCGGTGACGGTGATCCGCTAGGGCATGTTGCGCTTGAACGGGATTCGGCCGACGCCCAACGAAAGGGCAGCGCCCGCCCTGGGGGCGGGTTCCCTTTCGGCAGATTTTGCAAAAGGCAAAATCGCCTGCCGGGCAACGGGGCGCTGCCCGAGCTGCAAGCAGCCCGGACGGAGTGAATTCGATTGAGTGAAACCCGACAGGGTAAAAGAAAAGGACCAACCCCCATGTCACACGTCTTTCCGCGTCATACCCGCGCCACGCTGCCCCGTGCCGTGGCGGGTGATGGCTGTTACCTCATCGACAGCGACGGCAAGCGCTATTTCGATGGCTCCTGCGGTGCCGCGGTCTCCTGCCTCGGCCATTCCGATGCGGGGGTGCGCGCGGCGGTCAAGACCCAGATCGATCAACTGGCCTTTGCCCACACCGGGTTCTTCACCTCCGACCCGGCCGAGGAACTGGCCGACATGCTGGCCGCCCGCGCGCCCGAGGGGCTGAACCGGGTCTATTTCGTATCGGGCGGTTCCGAGGCGGTCGAGGCGGCGCTGAAGCTCGCCCGGCAATATTTCGTCGAGAAGGGCGAGCCGGACCGGCGGCACATCATCGCCCGGCGGCAAAGCTATCACGGCAACACGCTTGGCGCATTGGCGGCGGGGGGCAACGAATGGCGCCGCGCGCCGTTTGCGCCGCTGCTGATCGACACGCATCTGGTCTCGCCCTGCTATGACTACCGCGACCGCGCGACCGGCGAGAGCCCCGAGGATTACGGCGCGCGCCTTGCCGCCGAGCTCGAGGCGCGGATCGAGGCGCTGGGCCCGGAAAACGTGATGTGCTTCATCGCCGAAACCGTGGGCGGGGCCACCGCCGGGGCGCTCACCCCGCCGCCAGGCTATTTCAGGCGCGTGCGCGAGATCTGCGATCGGCATGGCGTCTTGCTGATCCTCGACGAGGTGATGTGCGGGATGGGGCGCACCGGCACCCTCTTTGCCTGCGAGCAGGAGAGGATCGCCCCCGACATCGTCACCATCGCCAAGGGGCTGGGCGCGGGCTATCAGCCAATCGGCGCGATGATGTGCCAGGACCGGATCTATGACGCGATCCGCGATGGTTCGGGTTTCTTCCAGCACGGGCATACCTATCTGGGTCACGCCACGGCGGCGGCGGCGGGTGTTGCGGTTCTCAAGGCGTTCGACGAGCGCGACCTCATCGCCAATGTGCGCGACAAGGGGGCGAAACTGCGCGCCGCGCTCGATGCCGAATTCGGCCAGCACCCGCATGTCGGTGACATCCGGGGGCGGGGGCTTTTCCTCGGGGTCGAGTTCGTCGAGGACCGCGCCACCAAGGCGCCGTTCGATCCGTTACGCGGCGTCGCCGGTCAACTCAAGGCGGCGGCCATGGCCGAGGGGCTGATCTGCTACCCGATGTCGGGCACGATCGACGGGCGCGAGGGCGATCACGTGTTGCTGGCACCGCCCTTCATCATGGACGACGCACAGGTGGACGAGGTGGTGACCCGTCTGTCGCGTGCAGTTAAAACGGTGATCGGCTGAGCGTGCGCCGGGTTAACTGAATGGTTGGTTAACAAATGCCGCAGCGCGGCGGTGCACGCATGTCAGCCGGGGCGCAGCCGGAGATCACCCCCCAGGGTCGGTGTGCGAAAAATCCGGTTTACCTGCGGCCTCGCCCGCATCATGGCGCCTCAAGGGCGCCCGGCTGCGCGCGTTGCCAGCCTCGGTTGTCTTGCGTAAAAGCCTGAGAAAAATGGATTTTTCGTCCTCGTCCAACCCCGACAGGATGTCGTTCTGAAGCGCGCGGACATGCGGGGTCACCCTTTGAAAGACGGCCTCTCCCTCGGCCGTGATCGTCAGCGCCCGCGCACGGCGATCACGCGACGATTGGCTGCGAAGGATCAATCCCTTGCCCGTCAACCGGTCCACGACACCACCTATTGTGGCCTTGTCATAGGCAATCGCCCCGGCCAGCGTGGCCTGGTCAATCCCCGGAACATCGCGAATCGACGACAACGCCGCATACTGCACCGGCGTCAACTCGACCCCGATCTCGCTCATCCGTTCGGAAAAGACCGCCATTGAGATCTGGTTCAGACGGCGGATCAAGTGCCCGGCCATGCTATGGATTTCGTTCACGCCCAACTCCGATTACATTGCTGGAAGATTAGCCTTTGATAAGCATACATGCAAATTTGACGAATGGGATTGTAGTATGTATGCATACTAAAAATCAGGGTGAGGAGGAACCGCCATGTCGCCGCAACTGGGAACGCTGGAAGATCTGCCCGAGGATTACCGCGCGGATATGCAAAAGGCCGGGGTCGCGCCCCTGTGGCCGATGATGCGCAACGTGTTGCCGCACGGTGCGCCCAAGCCGCAGACCGCGGCCGGGTATTGGAATTACGAGAACATCCGCCCGCTTCTCATCCGTGCGGGCGAATTGACCCCGGTGGAAAAGGCCGAACGCCGGGTTCTCGTTCTTTCCGATCCCGGGCGCGGCGTGGGGGCGATGCAGGCCACGGCCTCGATCTATCTGGGGCTTCAGCTGCTGTTGCCGGGGGAAACCGCCCCGGCCCATGTGCACACCCCGTCGGCAGTGCGGATCATCATCGAGGGCAAAGGTGGCTTTACTGTCGTCGATGGCGAGAAACTTCCCATGGAGGAAGGCGATCTCGTGCTCACTCCCGGCGGAGAATGGCATGACCATGGGCATGAGGGCGAACAACCGGTTGTCTGGCTCGATGCGCTTGATCTTCCGCTCTTCTATTATCTTGAAGGCTCTTACGCCAAGGAGGGACCGTTGCAGGCCCAACGCAACCGCCCGGATGCCAGCCATGTGGAATATCTTTCGGCCGGGCTCGCGCCGACACGGAAACCCGGGGCAGGGGCGCGGCGCTATCCGATGATGCGCTACCCCTGGACGCGCACCGAGGCGGCGCTGCGCGAGTTGGCGGCTTATGGCGGGGACGAGATTGCCGAGCTTGACTATGTGAACCCCGAGACCGGTGCAGACATCCTTCCAGCCATGGGGTTTACGGCCATGATGCTCCCGGCGGGGTCGAAACACGAGCCGCCATTGCGATCCTCTTCGGCGGCCTTTCACGTCATCAAGGGCCGTGGCAAGACGCGGATCAACGGTGAGACTTTCGAGTGGGGACCGAAAGACACGTTCAGTGTGCCGGTCTTTGCCGAAATCACCCACGACGCGGACGAGGAATCCTTTCTCGTGCGAGTCCATGACCGACCGCTCCAGGACAAGCTGGGATATTACGAGGAACGCAGCCGATGACCGACTACCTGTTCGACGCCCCGGAGGTGTTTTCCATTCCCGTGAAGGGTGAAAGCTCGGAATACCCGGTGCGGCGCATCTTTTGCGTGGGACGCAACTATGCCGCCCATGCCGCCGAGATGGGGGCCGAGGTCGACCGCGAATCGCCGTGGTATTTCACCAAGTCGGTGGCGCACGCGGCGCATTCGGGCGCGGTGCAGCCCTATCCGCCGGGCACCGAGAGTTTCCACTACGAGATGGAGTTGGCCATTGCGATCGGCAAGCCGGTCTTTCGCGCGACACGCAATGAGGCGACTGCGGCAATCTATGCCTATGGCTGCGCGTTCGACATGACGCGGCGTGACCGGCAACAGGACGGCAAGGACAAACGCCGGCCCTGGGACCTGGGCAAGGATGTCGAAGGCTCGGCCGTGCTGGCGCCAATGACCCGGGCCGAGGATTTCGGCAAGGTGGCGGATCAGCGTATTCATCTGGAAGTGAATGGCCAGATCAAACAGGACGCGACGCTGGCCGAACTGGTCTGGAGTTGCGAGGAGGTGGTGGAACACCTGTCGCGTTTCTATCACCTTGCACCCGGTGACGTGATCATGACGGGCACGCCCGCCGGTGTGGGCGCCGTGGTCGCCGGTGACCGGATCACGGGCGGGGTAGACGGGCTTGACCCGATCGAATTGTCGCTGACTGACCCGGAATAAGGCCGGAAAGCAAGAGGCAGCAGGTTTCACCGGACAACCCGAACCGGGCCCGGGGCGAGGGAGATGTATCATGACGCAAGACAGAATCCTGATCGCGGGGGGCGGGATCGGCGGCATGGCCACTGCCATCGGGTTGGCGCAGAAGGGAGTCCGGTCGGTCGTTCTGGAAAAATCGCCGGAACTTGGCGAAATCGGGGCGGGCATTCAGCTCGGACCCAATGCGTTTCACGCTTTCGACTATCTGGGCGTGGGTGATGCGGCCCGCGATATGGCGGTCTATATCGACAATCTGCGCCTCATGGATGCGATGAGCGGGCACGAGATTACACGCATTCCACTGGGTGACGCGTTCCGCAAGCGGTTTGGCAACCCTTACGCGGTCGTTCACCGTGGCGATCTTTATGGTGTGTTCCTGCGGGCCGCCCGTGCGCATGATCTGGTGGAGTTGCGCAGCGGGGCCGAGGTGATCGACTACGACCAGGACGCAGGCAGCGTGACCGCGATCCTTGTCGGTGGCGAGCGGGTCAAGGGGCGGGCGCTGATCGGGGCGGATGGGCTTTGGTCGAATATCCGCAAACGGGTGATCGGCGATGGTGCGCCCCGGGTCAGCGGGCATACGACCTATCGTTCGGTCATCCCGACCGGGGACATGCCCGAGGATCTGCGCTGGAACGCGGCGACGCTCTGGGCCGGGCCGAAATGCCATATCGTGCATTACCCGCTTTCGGGGTGGAAGCTCTTCAACCTTGTCGTGACCTATCACAACGACGCGGCCGAGCCGGTTGCAGGCAAACCGGTCGACCATGACGAGGTGCGCAAGGGATTCGAGCATGTTGCGCCCGTTGCCCGCCAGATCATCGACAAGGGCAAGGACTGGCGGCTTTGGGTGCTGTGCGACCGCGATCCGGCGTTGAACTGGGTCGACGGGCGGGTGGCCCTGTTGGGCGACGCGGCGCATCCGCAATTGCAATACATGGCGCAAGGCGCCTGCATGGCGATGGAGGATGCCGTATGCCTTGCCGCGCAGGTTGAGGGCCGGCTCGATGATATCGGGGCCGTATTGCAGGATTACCAGGCCAAGCGTCGGCTGCGTACCGCCCGAATCCAGCTTCAAAGCCGGGAGCTTGGCAACCATGTCTATCATCCCGCTGGCGCCCACGCGGAATTGCGCAACGCGGTAATGCGGGCGCGCGGACCCGAGGAATGGTATGACGAGATTGCGTGGCTCTACGGCACCACGGGACTCGATGGTGCGGTGAGCCGGGAGACCATGCCAGGGCAATGAGAACTGCATCACATTTGGCAATGGTGAGCAGGCATTTCGTGCAATGTGCTGAAAAGGGCGATTACCCGCGGTGGATTGGTCGTTTGCGCGCCAAATGGTTGCGCCGCGACTTCAGCACGGAACCGGATGTTGATCTTTATCGAAAACTGACGGCTAATCTCCTTTCCGTCTCGCCATTCAACCAGACATCCCACGCATAACCCGACCAGGAGAACGCTTTCGAGAGGGAAAGTGGCGGAGGGTACGGGACTGGCTGGGGTCGAACGTTCCCCACTTTGTCAACACGGTGAAGCCTGATTAAGGAAGTGCTTCTATTTCAGTGAGAAGCTTCACCCAGCCAATCGAGACTATCGGTGAAATCTGTGATGTCTTCATACCCGACGGATAATGGAGCTTCTTCAAGACCGCAGATCATTGCTCATGAACAAATGGAAACGTTGAAAACGGCGAAGAGGTCCGAAACCGCCGGTTGCGATATTATCGCCGGGTCAGTCATAGACCGCTGTTTGCATTGCCCCGCCTTCCCGGACGCTGCCGCGATACATGCCGTCGCAATTGAAGGGCATGACCATGTTTCCGTCACAGTCGATTGCAATTAACCCGCCCGAGCCGTCATGCGCGGCCAGATCGACCTGCACGACATGTTCGGCGGCATCGGCCAGCGATTGACCGGCATGGCGTATCCGGGCGTGGATCTCATGCGCCACGACGCGCCGGATGAACGCCTCGCCGTCGCCGGTGGCGGAGATCGCGCAGGTGGCGTTATCTGCGAATGTGCCCGCGCCGATGATCGGGCTGTCACCTACGCGACCCGCACGCTTGGCGGTCATCCCGCCGGTCGAGGTGGCGGCCGCGAGGTTGCCAGCACGGTCGCGGGCCACGGCCCCAACCGTTCCGTGACGACGCGAAGGATCATTGTCGAGCGTTCCATCCGCCTGCATCCGCAGGGTCTCCTGCAAGCTGTCCCACCGCTCCTGCGTGAAGAAATAGGCGTCCTCCTCAAAGGCAAGACCCGCGTCGCGCGCAAGCGCGAGCGCGCCCTCGCCGATCATCATGACATGGTCTGTCTGCTCCATCACCACGCGGGCAAGCCTCACCGGGCTGCGCAGTCCGGCAATGCCCGCCACCGCCCCGGCGCGGCGGCTTTGCCCGTCCATGATGGCGGCGTCCATTTCATGCGTGGCATTACGCGTGAAGACGGCCCCACGCCCGGCATTGAACAATGGCTCGTCCTCAAGCGCCGAAACGGCGGCGGTCACGCTGTCAAGCGCCGCGCCACCTGCCACCAGCACATTCTCACCGGCGCGCAAAGCCCGAGACAGCGCAGCGCGGCACGCCGATTCGCGTTCGGCCGTCATATGCGCCCGTGGCACAACCCCGGCGCCTCCGTGAATGGCCAAGGCGAAACCTGTTGTCATGTCCGTATTCCTCTGCTCGCTGCCCACGCCCGCCTGAGTTTTAGGCCGGTCTTGTCACGTTACGCCATGACAGCCACATGCTGCTTGAAGCCGCCCACATTCAATCTTGTTTGTGTCGTGATGAATTCCACAATATGTAGATACTGTCTATAGTGCACTGGAGAACCTTGATGAACATGCCGATTCACCCCGCGCCACGCGGCAAGCTTGTTGCCATTGGCGGCGCCGAGGACAAGGACTCGGAAACTGACATCCTGCGCCAAGTGCTGAAATTCGCGCCAAAGCCCGATCCCAGGGTCGGCGTGATCACCACGGCCAGCAGCATCCCCGATGAGGTATTCGCGGTATACTGCAAGGCTTTTGAACGGCTTGGCGCCAGTGAGGTCATGGATATCCGGATCCGCGAACGGGCAGATGCCGCGAATGTGGCGATGATCGACATGATCAAACAAAGCGACGTGATTTTCATTTCGGGCGGCGATCAGATGCGCCTGACCAGCATTTTCGGCGGATCCGCCGCCTTGACCGCCATCCGCAATCGGTATGAGGACGGAGGGGTCATCGCCGGCACAAGCGCCGGGGCTGCCTGTCAGTCGACCACAATGGTGTATGGTGGGAATGCGGTCGATTCGCTGCGCAAGGGCGCGGTGAGGATGACTGCGGGTTTTGGTCTGATCGACGGGGTGATCATCGATACACATTTTCTTGAACGGGGACGCTTCTCTCGCCTGATGGAAGTGGGCGCGACCAATCCCGAATATCTTGGGTTGGGCCTAGGCGAAGATGCTGCGGTTCTCTTTGATGACGGCATAATCCACGCCTTCGGACCCGGTCACGTGATCCTCGTTGACAGTTCCGGGATCACCGGCTCGAATGTTTTCGACTTGGCGGAAGGTGAGGCGGTGAGCGTCCACAACGTCATCATGCATGCGCTCGTCAACGGCAACGCCTACAGCCTGACAGACCGGCGCATCCTGGGCAAGGACGAGCTCGGGGCAAGCAAGGCGGAGAAAAAGAATGCGTATTCTTGAGCACCGCGCACTGCGCGGGCCGAACTATTACAGCCGCTACCAGGCGATCTACATGCGGCTCGACATCGATGACCTCGAGGACAGACCAAGCGACGAGGTTCCGGGGATAGCGGATGCGTTGCAGGCCGTGTTTCCCACGATCTACGAGCACCGATGCTCGGTGGGAGAACCCGGCGGCTTCTTGCAGCGGGTGCGTCATGGAACCTATGCGGGCCATATGGTCGAGCATCTGGCAATCGAGTTGCAGAACCTCGTCGGCTTTTCGGTCGGCTATGGCAAGACCGTCGACAGCTACGAGACGGGCATCTATCACGTCGTCTATCGCTACCGCGACGAGGCGACGGGCCTTGCGGCGGGCGAGGCCGCGGTCGGGATCGTGCGCAAGCTTTATGACGGGGGGCATGTGGACCTCGCCCCGATCATCGACCACCTCAAGCAAGTGCGCGACGCCAACGCGCTCGGTCCCTCCACCGGGTCCATCGTCGATGCCGCGAAGGCGCGCAACATCCCGTGGTACAACCTGACGGAGGGCACCAGCTACACGCAATTGGGCCACGGTGTGAAACAGCGCCGGTTCCAGGCCACGGTGACCGATGCCTCGGGGATCATCGGCCACTCGATCGCCGACGACAAGGACTGGACCAAGCAGATCCTCGGCGATGCGGGCGTGGCGGTGCCCAGGGGCCGAACCTGTTATTCCTGGGATGAAGTGAAAGAGGCCGCCGAATGGATAGGCTGGCCGGTCGTAACCAAGCCGCTTTCAGGCAATCACGGGCGCGGCGTGACGACGGATATCTCAAGCCTTGAAGATCTGAAATCGGGTTACGAGGCGGCCCTTGCCCGGGTGCGCGACGGCTCCGACGCGGTGATCGTCGAAAGCTATATCAAGGGTGAGGATCACCGCATGCTGGTGATCGGCGGCAAGCTCATTGCCGCCGCGCGCCGCCGCCCCGCACATGTCACCGGGGACGGACAATCGACGATCAAGGCGCTGATCGACAAGGCGAACGAGGATCCCCGGCGCGGGGTCGGACACGAGAACCTGCTCACGCAGATCCACGTGGATGAACAGACGCATCGCATGCTGGAGCAGGCTGGGCTCACACTCGACAGCGTGCCGCCCGAAAACGAAATGGTGTTTCTCAAGTCCACCGCCAATATCTCGACCGGCGGAACGGCGACGGACCTGACAGACGAGGTGCACCCCGATATCAAGTTCACGATGGAACGGATCGCACGGCACGTAGGGCTGGACGTGATCGGCATCGACCTCCTGGCAGAAACGCTGACCAAGCCGCTCGATCAGCAATCCGCAGGCGTGGTCGAGGTCAACGCCGGGCCCGGTTTCCGGATGCATATGGCACCCACCCACGGCACCCCGCGCCCGGTGGGCGAGCATGTGGTCGACATGCTGTTTCCCGATCCGACCGACAATGGCCGCATCCCGATCACTGCGATCACCGGCACCAACGGCAAGACCACGACGACACGCCTGACAACGCATATCCTGCGACAGTCGGGATATTCTGTCGGCATGGGTTGCACCGGGACGGTGGAGATCGACAATCACGTGATCCTGCGCGGCGACTATTCCGGCCCGACGGCGGCACAGACGGTGCTCCGCGAGCCCACGGTGGAGCACGCCGTGCTCGAAGTGGCACGCGGTGGCATCATGCGTCGTGGATTGGGCTTTGACGAATGCGATGTGGGTGTTCTGCTCAATATTGCATCCGATCACCTCGGCGAACGCGACATCCACACGCTGGACGAGCTGGCCCGTTGCAAGACGGTGGTCGTGGATGCCGTCAAGCGCGAGGGTGGCTATTGCGTGCTCAACGCTGACGATCCGCTGGTGATGGAGCATGGCACCTACTGGGCACGCGGCGAGATCATCTATTTCACAATGAACCCCGACAATCCCGCGTTGCGCCAACATCTGAGCGAGATGCGCATGGTCGTCACCGTGAGGCACGGTCGCATCGTTATCCTGCGCGGAAAGGTGGTGATGGATGTCGTGGCGGTCAACGACGTGCCGATCGCCTTCGAGGGCCACGCACCCTTCAACGTGCAGAACGCGATGGCCGCGACGGGTGTTGCCCTGGCCTATGGTCTGGATCTCGAAGCGATCCGCGCCGGGCTTCTGACCTTCCACCCGACACCCGCACAGATGCCGGGACGGACCAACTATTTCGAGGCCGACGGCGTCAAATGTCTGATTGACTATGGCCACAACGTGCCCGCGCTCGAGGCGCTTGAGCCGCTGGTCAACGGCTTGGCGCAGCAACGCAGGATCGGGGTCTCGTCAGCGCCGGGAAACCGCCGTGACGAGGACCTGGAAGCACTCGGTGGGCAACTCGCCTCGATGTGCGACGTCCTTTACGTCTACGAGTCCGACGCGCGCGGTCGTCCCGAAGGCGAGGTGGCGCAGTTGATCAAGGGTGGGGCCGAGGGGGCCAAGGCGGATTGCGCGGTTCATGTCATCATGAGCGAGCAGGAGGCCGTGAGCGCGGCCATCGCAGAGGCCAAGCCGGGCGATTTCCTGCTGTTGCTGGTGGATGATATCGAGGGCACGGCCGACCGGCTCAAGGGTCGCAGTTTCCCGGTTCAGGCCGATCTGGCCCAGCCATGACCCGAAAGGGCCGCGCGGCGGTAAAAGCCGCGCACAGGCATGTCGCGCGATCTGACAGGAAAGGACCACGACCATGACACAGAACGTTTTCGTCGTCGGAATGAACGCCCTGAATGCCGAGCGCCTGACGCGGCTCAGGGGCGTTGAGGATGTCGCCTTTCACCCGCTGCTGACATCCGAGGCAGTATCGGACACGCAGGAATTCGACATCCCCGCGATGCTGGCCGAGGCTGAGGCGACGCTCGATACGTTTGACGGCTCGATCGACGCGATCGTCGGCTATATCGACTTTCCGGTTTCCACCATGCTGCCGCTGCTGTGCAAGAAATACGGCACCCGCAACGCGTCACTGGAAAGCCTGCTGAAATGCGAGCACAAGTACTGGTCGCGCAAGGTGATGGCCGAGGTCATCCCCGACCACACCCCGACCTTCACCGCCTTCGATCCGTTCGACGACGACGCGCTGTCGAAGATCGGCGAGGCCGATCTGCGCTTTCCGTTCTTCGTCAAACCGATCAAGTCCTCGGGCTCGCGTCTCGGCTTCCGCATCGACAGCCCCGAGGATTTTGACTACGCCATATCCGCCTTCCGCGCCGAGATCGACCAGATATCCGAGCCGTTCAATTACGTGCTGGATCAGGCCGACCTGCCCGATGACATCAAGGCAATCGAGGGCCATTACTGCATGGCCGAGCGGGTGATCGGCGGGCGGCAATGCACGGTCGAGGGCTATGTCCACGAGGGCGAGGTGGTGCCCTATGGCACGGTGGATTCGATCCGCTATCCGCAGGTTCTCAGCTTTTTCTACTATCTCTACCCCTCTACTCTGCCGCGCCGCGTGCAGGAAGAGATGAACGAGATCACCCGCAAGATCATGGCGCACATCGGCTACGACAATGCCGGTTTCAACATCGAGTATTACTGGGACGAGGTTCAGAACAAGATCTGGCTGCTCGAGATCAACACCCGCATCGCGCAATCGCATTGCGATCTCTTCGAGATGGTCGATGGCGTCAGCCATCAGCAGGTCACCGTTGATCTGGGGCTGGGGCGCAAGCCGGATATGCCGCAGGGTGAAGGGCCGCAGACTGTCGCGGCCGAGTTCTTCTACCGGGTCTTTTTCAACGACGCTACCATCGCCCGCGCACCGTCGCGCGCCGAGATCGAGGTGGCCGCCGAGCAGGTCGAAGGAACACGCATCGCCTCTTACGTCAAACGCGGCATGAAACTGTCGAACCTGCCGGAACAGGACGCCTACAGCTACGCCGTCGCCTCTGTCTGGATGGGGGCGGGCAAACAGTCCAAGCTCTTGTGGAATTACGAGCAGGTGATGAAGCGGCTGAATTACGAATTCACCGATATTGTCGAATAAGGCAGCAAGGGCGCGGTGGACATCGCGCGCGTTCGCTTCACTGTCCGCCCCAGTATCAGTCCGGAACCACGCCCCATGAAAATCGACCATCCCCTGCCCGCCGAGATCCGTGAGATCGAGCACACTGAAATCACGATGCCCGACGGTACGCATCTGGCCGCGCGGATATGGATGCCCGAGGGGGCGGACACCGCGCCAGTTCCGGCAATTCTCGAATACATTCCCTACCGCAAGAACGACAAGACGCTGGAGCGTGACCACGCCCGCGCGCCATGGATGGCGGCGCGCGGCTATGCCTACGTCCGCGTCGATCTGCGCGGCACCGGCGAATCCGAAGGCGTGATGACGGATGAATATACCGAGATCGAATTGCAGGACGGCTGCGACGTGATCGCCTGGATCGCCGATCAGGCTTGGTGTGATGGCGGCGTGGGCATCGTCGGCATTTCCTGGGGCGGGTTCAACGGCCTGCAACTGGCGGCACTTCAGCCGCCTGCACTGAAGGCGGTCGTGACGATCTGTTCCACCGATGACCGCTATGCCGACGACATCCACTACATGGGGGGCACGCTCTTGTGCGATCAACTGTCCTGGGCGTCTGTGATGTTCGGCATCAACACCCTCCCCCCCGATCCGGTGCACGTGGGCGACCGCTGGCGTGGGATGTGGCTGGCGCGGCTGCGCGGGTCGGGTCTGTGGCTGAAGACCTGGCTGGAGCATCAGACCCGCGACGATTTCTGGAAACATGGCTCGATCTGCGAGGACTACAGTGACGTGCGGATCCCGGTCTACGCCGTCAGCGGCTGGGCCGACGGCTATTGCCGTTCGGTCTTCCGAATGGTCGAGAACCTGCCTGGTCCAGTCAAGGGCATCGTCGGGCCGTGGTCGCACAAGTATCCGCATGTCGGCGAGCCGGGCCCGGCCATAGATTGGCTTACCGAGGAAACCCGTTGGTGGGATCACTGGCTCAAGGGCACCGATACCGGCATCATGGACGAACCGCCGCTGCGAGTCTTCCTGCAGGATCACGCCCGCCCGGCCACACATTACACCCATCGCGAGGGGCACTGGATCACCGAGCCCGTCTGGCCCTCGCCCGACATCACCCGCACGGCCTTCGCGCTTGGAGCGGATGGCACACTGGCCACCGACGGCGATATGCCGGGTGGCGTGCGGTCTATCAACTCACCGCTCTGGGTCGGGCGACATGGCGGAAAGTGGTGTTCCTATGCGCATATCGGCGACCAACCCGGTGATCAGCGACGCGACGATGCCGGCAGCCTGACATTTGAGACCGCTCCGCTGTCCGAGTCGCTGCACATGGTGGGTGATCCCTACCTGACGCTGACCTTTACCGTCGATCAACCCGTGGCGCAGGTCGCCTTGCGGCTCATGGATGTGGCTCCCGACGGCGCCGCGACGCGGGCCAGCTACGGCCTGTTCAACCTGACGCATCGCGAAAGCCACGAGCACCCCGAACCTCTGGAGCCGGGGCGAAGCTATACCGTGAATGTGCCGATGAAGCATGTCGCGCAGACCTTCCGCGCCGGGCATCGCATCCGGCTGGGTCTGTCGACCAGCTACTTCCCTCTGGCCTGGCCCACGCCCGCGCCTGTCACGCTTCAGGTTGACACGGCGCAAACCACGCTGTCGCTGCCACTGCGCGCCAACCGGCCAGAGCCCGCGCCGCCCTTTGCCGCGCCGCGCGCAGGTCAGCCGCTCGATGTCAGCTTTGAGACACCGCCGCAATCGGAATGGGTGCTGTCCGAGGACGCTGATACCGGCCGCCTGATCATTGATGTGCGCGATCATGAAGGCGCCGCACACATCACTGAACACGGGATCACCCATTCTGCGGAAGGGGTCGAACACTATTCCATACTGCCCGATGATCCGCTCTCGGCCGAGGGGGTGGTGACATGGACCCACGAAATGCAGCGCGAGAACTGGAACATCCGCACCGAGACGACCACGCGACTGACCTCCACGGCGTCAGAGTTTCGCATTGAGGCAAGCCTGCGTGCATGGCAGAACGAGGAAATCGTGCATGAAGAGGTCTGGCATGAACATATCCCGCGAAACGGCCTCTAGGATCAGGACCCATAGCGAATATTGTTCGCCCGACTCTATCAGAAGTTCCTGCGCGAACACTGCCTCCGGGGCTCGATGCGCGGTAAAGGCAATTTTTATGAAACTGCGGCCGTCGAGCTGTTCTTCAAAACCATAAAGGCCGAGTTGATGTGGCGGCGGTCATGGAAAACCCGACGGCAGACCGGGATCGCAGTCTTCGATTACATCAACGGCTTCTATGATCCGCACCGACGACACTCAGCGGTGAGTTTGAAATCCCGGTCGCATTTGAACGGAAGGTCGCTCAAACGAGCACTTGGAGCGGCACAAATACGTGACAGATCCATTGTTGGTAGTTGCGTTCGCGCTCCGGCTATGTGCTCTTGATATAGTCGAGAACGGCAAGGGTCCGCGACAAGGTCGCTGCGTCGCGCAAGAAGGGCATCTGGATGTGCGGGCCGGTGCCGCTGGGCTACAACGTGAAGGACCGCAAGCTGATCGTGGACCCGGCCGAGGCCGAGACGGTGCGGACGATCTTCACGCTCTACGCCCGGTCCAGTTCAACGGCGGAGGTGATCCGCGAATTGGACGCGCGCGCGATCCTGACGAAGACCGGCAGACCCTACGACAAGACTTCGCTGCTCAAGACCCTGCACAACAAGGTCTATCGTGGTCTCGCAGTCCACAAAGGCACGGCCTATCCCGGCGAGCACGACGCGATCATCGACGCCGCACTTTGGGACGAGGTGCACGATGTGATCGCGAACAACCGCGTCAAGCGGGTTGCCGTTGCCAAGGAACCTTTACCGGCGCTGCTGCGCGGGCTGATCTTCACCGAGACCGGCGTCGCGATGACCCCGCACCACACCAAGAAAGGCACGCGGCGCTATCGCTACTATGTGTCGATGGACGCGATCAAGAACCTACCCCTGCAATCCGCCTGTTTTCGCTGTCATCCCGAGCAACGCGCCTAACGCGTGTTCTGGCTATGTTGCCGTCGATATCATTCGGAACGCGCGTTTGGGTTTTGGCGGGGTTTGCAGGCAGGCCATTGAAAAGTAATGCCAAAAGTGGACCGAACCGCAACGGGCGAGGTTCGCCCAAACTGAGACTGAAGGCCATTGTGAGCCCAGCTTCGGCTAGGCGGCGCGTCTATAAGGTTCGGTCGGTTCCTGCAAACCCCTTTGATAACACGGAAAAATCCGGCCGTGGCCGGATCGGGAGAACGCTTTCGCAGGGGCAAGTGGCGGAGGGAACGCGACTGGCGTCAAACGTTCTCCATCCTAAGTTGTTATTGTTTTAATATAGTTTCTCCGCCCATGGCCGCGCAATGGCAGTTTGGCGATTGCGGCTTCACCTAATTGCCGACCCTCGCAACTCCTCCCGCAGCGCCGCGATCTCCTCCCGCAGGGCCGAGATTTCGAGAGAACCCGCGACGTCGCTGTCCGGCGCCGCAGCTTCTTGGCCGATGAAGAAGGTGGCCAGGCTGGCGGCGATATAGCCGAAGATCGCGAGGCCGTAGATCGACAGGAGCAGCGCGAGCACCCGCCCCTCTGGCGTCAGGGGCCAGAAATCCGATCCGGTCGTCGTCACGAGCATCGCCGTCCACCACAGCGCGTCAGCGTAGTCGGAGAAGCCGCCGCTGACGTCGCGTTCGGGTTCGAAGGCCAGCATTCCACCAGCGCCCAGCAAGATGACCACCGCTGTCGTGGCCAGCACATAGCCGAGGCCCCGGCGGTCGAAGCTTTTCTGCAGCGCGCTGAATCCGCGATTGGCGGTGCCGACGATCCTGACGAGCCGCAGCCCGCGGCTCAGGCGCAACAGGCGCAAGGCGCGCAGGAACCGGAAGGCGGGCGCGATGAGGGCGATGATGGTGATCGGGTTGCGTCGCAGGAACTTGATCTTGCGCGGTGCCAAGGCGAAGCGCAGCAGGAACTCGATGATGAAGATGATCCAGATGATCGTGCCGAGCAGTTCGAACACGCCCGAGGTCGTCCAGACGAGTTCGACGATGACGAGGCTGAGTCAGATGAACGAAAGGACCAGCATCGGCCGCTCCAACCAGTCTTCAAGCTGCGTCAGCACCTCCCAGCGTTCGCGTTCTTCCTCCGGCGCATCGGTCTGCGGATCGGGGGCCTCTTTCATGGGTCTCTCCTTTCGGAACGGCAAGAATTCTTGAAAGTCTGAGCGCGTTCGCGGTCGGACACCATACGTTCAGAGTGGGGCGTCGCCTCAGGCCGGCTGCCATTCCATTTGCAGCAGAGTGATGCTGCAATAAGATTGCGTCGCGTCAACCGTCGTTGCAAGGTCCACCTCATGACAAAACTTCTTGCCCTCTGGTCCGGCGACCTTGATCTGAACGAAGCCTTCTGGACCTGGACGGTGACTATGGGTCTACTGGTCAATATCGCCACAAGCATTCTGTTCCTGGTGTTGATCCTGCAGGAACAACCACTGGCCGGCGTGCTGATCGGCTACGGTCTCTCGGTGCCCTACAACATCGTCGCGATCGTCGGGGTCTGGCGTTCGGCGGCACGCTACAGCGGTCCGTCGCTTCATGTCGATCTTGCGCGCCTCGCGAGCGTTCTTCTGATGGCGGCCCTGACGCTGACGTGACACGCGGGGAAACCAGAGGGCATCGCATGGTGGCGTCGGCCACTCAGGGACTTGGCGCATCCATGGTCGCGATCTTCTCGTGTTCACCCATGCCGCTCAGCAGGCACCGCAGGACATCCGACCCGGTGATCATCCGCTTCACCTCCGGCGACCAGAGCAACATGACCGTCTCGTCATGGCCGGCGTCCCCGGCGCGCAGGGTGGCGAGGATGCCCAGCGCCGTGTCGAGCGTTTCCGAAGGCCTCGTGATCACCGCCGGGCGATGGCAGTAGTCGCCTGGCGCGACATCGCGCGCGAGGACCAGAAAGTCCCGCAGGAAGGCGTTCGCGTTCAGCAGCAGGCGCGGCTGCGCGTCGTCATCGGTGAGCACGATCCACTTCTTGCGCGATGCGGCCAGCTTGCGGATGAAGGGATCGTCTTGCGCGCGGGCGAGTGCGGGGAAGACCGCGCCGTGCTCCTCGAAGGGCAGCCGCACGATGCTTTCCGGATCGAGCGGTTTGCCCTGATCCTGAATGACGAGGTCGTCGAGCGCGAGGAAGTTGATCGCCCCGATCGCCTCCACGCGCCCCACCTCGCTGTCGTCATGCACGGCGTGATAGCGCAGGATGTTGTGCAATTCGCGTTCGCGGAACCAGGGCACGCTTTCGGTGCCAACCCATGCGTCCAGAAGAAGGGCCGTGGGCTTCGCGATGGGCCAGAGCAGGATGCGGTAGAAGCGCAGGGCGGGCGCGAAGATGGCGACCGCCCGGAGTGCATTGCGGGAGAAATAGGCCTGCGGCCCGATCTCGCCCAGCGCGGTGATGACGACGGTCGAGAAGAAGAAGGCCAGAACCCCGGTCAACACGGAATCCGCCAGCATGGTCAGCAGCACGTTGATCGCGACATTGCCGATGAGGATCGTGACGAGCGTGAAGTTCGCGTCGCGCCTGAGCTCCAGGGCGCTTGTGGCGGTCTTGTCGCCCGCCGCGGCCGCCGCCTCGAGCCGGAGGCGGCCGAGGCTGAAGACGGCGATGTTCGACCCCGAGAACAGGGCCGATTGCGAGATGCAGAACGCGATGCCCAACCAGATCAGCGCTTCGTTCATGAGATCTCCCTTGAATTCAAGTTGAACCGCGGGCCACAAAAATGACCCCGGCGGCAAGACAGAAGCGCACAGGACGCGCGTGAGACGGATGACCGCGGAAATCTGTATACAATGCTGAGCATCTACTTTGCTGCGTTACCCGCTTTCATACCCGGTGCTGGCCACGAAGTAACGGGCCGCATCGATATCGCCAATCCTGCGCCGTCCTGCGGCGGGGCCGGCAACCGGCCTGAGGCAAGCGGCGTGCGCCAGTCGGGCTGGCCCTCCAAGTCCGCGCCGTGGCAGGCTGCGCACTGATCTGCATAGATATGGCGCGGAAGTAAAGAGTTTGGTGTCGAACGCCCTTCAGATGTTAAGTTATTGCAATAGTGTCATTTATTATACTTTCATTAGTATGCCAACCGGTTCTAACGCGACTGACAGTCAACCGATCAATAAACCCCGATCCAAGATTGCCAATCCTGAAGTAAACTCGAATGGCTGGGCTGCGCAAAAAGCGCCGTTTGCAAAGTCGGAGTGCCGGCTTAGTTCCGGACAGCGCCAGTGCCCGTTCACACGGCATCTTGCGACGAATTTTCCACTACCTACGCGGCACAGCACAGACGGAGCCGTGGCAGATCCGGTTCCGAAGACGGGTGCGATCCTTTGATCACGGAAATCCCGTCTCCGAATTGCATGACCGGAAGGTTGCCCGATTCAACGCAGCTTCATTACGGTCAATTTCCCGTTGACGCGAGCGACCACGAACTCGATTTCCTCGCCCTCGCTCAACGCGTCCGCCATTTCCGGATCGGCAAGCTCGAACACCATCGTCATGGCAGGCATGTCGAGGTCGACGAGTTCCTCGTGAATGATCGTGACCTTGTCGGCCTGGGCGTCTATATTCTTGACCACACCCTTCGCGAAGGTCTCGGCACTAGCCGAAGCCAGCGCTGCGAAGGTCAGGATCGCGGAAAGTGTCAGTGTCTTGAGCATTTTCATTGCAGGTCTCCTTATCAGATTGAATGTCATCATTTCACGATCACCGGGCCGTACATGCCGGCGTCCATGTGGCCCGGGATCAGGCAGGCGAACTGGAACGTGCCGGCATTGGCGAAGGTCCAGACGATTTCGCCGGTCTCGCCGGGATCGAGGCGGACTGCATTCGGATCGTCGTGTTCCATCTCCGGGAACCGCTCCATCAGTTCCCCGTGTTCCCGGTTGCCCTCGACAGTGTCGAACACGACCTCGTGCGCAAGCGCACCGTCATTTGCGACCACAAAGCGGATCGTCTCGCCCTCGTGCACTACGAGTTCGGACGGCGCGAATGCCATGCCGCCGCCCTCCGGTTCGAGCATCTGGATCTCAATGGTGCGGTCGACCTGCGCCGGATCGCCGGGCCTGCCGATAGCCATGGCCTCGTCGTGGCTGTGCGCGTGGTCGCCGGCCGCATGCACGGCGGGGGCGAGCGCGACCAGGGCGGCGCCGAGAATTGCTGGTTTCATTCGTCTTGTTCCTTTCACTGGAATGATCGTTCAGTCGCCCGAAGCGGGTCTGGGCTGTGGCGTCAGGATTGTTTGTGCGCTGTCGTTTTGGGCCGCATCCGGCATGTCGCCGGTCCATTCATAGGCTTCGGTGCCCGGCGGGTTGTCATACCAACCGGGATCTGCGTAATCCCCGGGCGCAACATCCGCGCGGACCTTCACCACCGAAAACATGCCGCCCATCTCCAGCGGGCCGTGCGGCCCCCAGCCGGCCATCATCGGGGTGGTGTTGTCCGGCAGTTCCATCGCCATCTCTCCCATGTCGGCCATGCCTGCGGTGCCCATGGGCATATATTCGGGCTGGTGGCGTCTGATCATCCCGGTCAGCGCGGTCTTGTCCGCGCCGATAAAGGTGGGCACGTCGTGACCCATCGCGTTCATCGTGTGGTGCGACTTGTGGCAGTGGATCGCCCAGTCGCCGGGATGGACAGCATCGAATTCATAGGCACGCATGGCGCCTACGGGGATGTCGATGCTGACCTCCGGCCAGCGCGCAGTCTCGGGCACCCAGCCGCCATCGGTACAGGTGACCTGGAAGTCATATCCATGCATGTGGATCGGGTGGTTGGTCATGGTCAGGTTGCCGACCCGAACGCGCACCCGGTCGCCCTGACGCACCACCAGCGGGTCGATGTCCGGGAAGATCCGGCTGTTCCAGCACCAGAGATTGAAGTCTGTCATCTCCATCACCCGGGGCATGTGGCTGCCCGGGTCGATGTCAAACGAGTTAAGAAGGAAGGCGAAGTCGCGGTCCACCGGCATGAAGGTGGGATCCTTCGGGTGGACGATGAACAGCCCCATCATGCCCATGGCCATCTGAACCATCTCGTCCGCGTGAGAGTGGTACATGAAGGTGCCCGATTTCACGAGATCGAACTCGTAGACATAGGTCTTTCCAGGTGGAATCGCCTTGTGACTGAGACCACCCACGCCGTCCATCCCCGATGGCAGGATCATGCCATGCCAATGAACTGAGGTGTGTTCCGGCAGTCGGTTGGTGACGAAGATCCGTACCCGATCGCCCTCGACCGCCTCGATCGTGGGGCCGGTGGACTGTCCGTTGTAGCCCCAAAGATAGGCCGTGGTATCCTCCGCAATCTGCCGCTCGACCGGTTCCGCGACCAGGTGAAACTCCTTCACGTTGCCCCTCATCCGGAACGGAAGCGACCATCCGTTCAGCGTGACCACGGGATTGTACTCGCGCCCTGCATGCGGCAGCGGCGGCACCTCGGTCGCGGCATCCGCCTTCACCGCCGACTCGGGCAGACCCGTGTTGCTCGTCTGGGCCCAAGCGCCGGACGCAACAAGCGTCGCGCTGGCACCGATTAGTTGACGTCTGTTGATCATCTCTCGTCTCCCTCAATGTTCTGCGGCGCCGCCGCCTTGTGGCACGACCGTCCGGCCGCCGCCCCCACCAGGGGTGCCGCCGCCATAGATCGCACCGACAAGGCCCGCCTCGGCCCGCCAGAAATCGGCGCGGGCCTGCGCTTCGCTCAGGCTGGAGTTCAGCCCCTCACGGATATCAGCAAGCAGATCGAACGGGCTGGTGATCATGGCGTTGTAGGACAGAAGCGCCTCTTCCTCGATCTGGCGACGCAACGGCAGGACGGTGTCGCGGTAGTGCCGCGCGATCCGATGCGCGCCAGTGAGCGCCAGATGCGCCTCGCGCGCCTCCGACCGGACATTCACCGCCTTTTCGGCCAGTTGATGCGCTGCGCGAAGATAGGCCGCCTCGGCTGATTTCAGGCGCGCCCGACCGCTGTCGAAGATCGGAATGTCGAACTCCACCTCGATCTGGCCGGTCGTATCGGTCTCGCGTGCGCCCGTGGCCTCGTCGGTTTCCCGCTCGCTCTCGAACCCAGCGATCAGTTCCAGATCGGAGACGAAGCGTGTGGCATCGGTGAGCCGTTTTTCCCGCGCCACCGCCTCGAGTTCGAGCTTCGCGATGGCCAGATCCACACGGCGGGCCAGCGCCTCCGCCTCTATGCCAGGCCGCGTGGACGGACCGGCGGGCAGCTTCGGCAAGGCGTCGGGCACGAAATAGTCGACATCGGTGCCCCAAAGGCCAAGCGCGCGCGTCAGGCGTTCCTTTGCAAGTTGAGCGTCGAGCAAGGCCCGCGCGCGCTGACCGGCAAGCTCGGCATGGAACGCCTGATCCCGGGCCTGGCCAGACTTGTTGAGAAACCCAGTTTCGCCCAGCTGCGCGGCGAGTTCCGAGGCGGCATCGGCGGTGCCTTCCGCCTGCCGCACGAGCGCCGCCGCTTCGAATGCGGCCACCGCGTCGATCCAGCCCGTTCGCGCCTCCATTGCGACGCGCAATGTTTCCTCAGCGGCACGCAACTGCGCTTGCCGGAACCGGGTGTCGGCGATGTCGTTGCGCCTCTCCTGTGTCGCTAACGCGAGAAGATTGTTGGCGATCATGCCTTCAACCGCACGGAAGGGGCCGACGCCATCGGCCCCGATCCCCATGATGCCGATCGAGATGACTGGGTTGGGTTGCATCGTCACCTGCCAGCGATCGGCGGCCGAAAGCCCCAATTCGGCATAGGCCGCCTGAAGCCCTCGATTGTTCAGGAGTGCGACCTGCACGGCCGTGTCCGCGTTAATCGTCTTGCGATGGACGAGCGCGTGGACCCGCTCGGCTGTCTGGGCGGCCTCTTGCGAAGACTGGATCCAGGCCGTCTCCTTGCCGAGAGCGTCGCGCACCGTCTTCTCGGTCTCGGCAAAGCCGGCATTGGGCGCGCCGAAGCGCACGATTGCATCGGGTGACGCGCAGGCTGAAAGAAACAGCCCAGCAGTCATCGTGACAAGAACCGGGCCACGCATCACTCGCCTCCTCCGGCCGGCGATTGCCGGTCGTTCGAACGTCGCCAGTCGCTAGGCTCCACGACGGCGCGTGGTGCGAAGCCCGCGAACAGTGAAGGTGTCGGAAGCGTGGAACTGCTGGGTGTTGTCAGGGGCGCGATCAGCGCGCCGGGGTCGGCGGGCCGCTCGGATACCGCGCAAGCGGCCAAGGCCAGCGGCAGCAAGGCCGCACATGGATGTTTCATGGGAAGTCTCTCACGTCAGTTTCTTCAGGGATCTGGGTTCAGCGGGAACCCGAAATCACGCGTGTCGGAAAGCGGACGTCAGACGCGCGGCGGCCGGAGCGGGCCGTCGGGCCCGCTCAGGTTGACCGCGTAGATCCTTTCGAGAATGCGGACCATGGACAGGTTCTGGGGGGCTTCCGGAAGTTGGTCCCGCCCCTCGATACACCCGACGCAGGAATGCTGGGGGCACGCGGTCTCCGCCCCATCCATCGAGGGCGAATACAGATCTGCATCGGCGGCCACCGATTGCGCGTGGGCCTGCGAATGGGCGTGACCGGCATGTGCCTTGTCGACGTCGGCATCCGCATGGGCCGATGTCAGGCAGTGCTCCGCATGATGCGGCACGACTGCCCCGCCGACTGACGCCAGCGATACCATCACCATGCAAACGATCAACACTGCTCTTAGCATATTCTGCCGATACCTATATCCGAATTGTTTCTACCGTACTTGGCGCAGGATGTATAACTAACTTTTCCCTGCCAACTCGCCTCGGCGCGCGTTTGCCTGTTTTAGTGGCCGGCGCACCACCATCCTCCAATTTCCGATCACATGGCGCGGAGGCGGAACGCAAATGCGTCGACTTCGTCTCAGTTGCCATCCCCTGCAAGATCGGCCGCTGTCCGCTCCGTCTGGACGGCCCGGATCCGCTCGGGCCATGTCGATCTGATGTATGCGAGGATCTCCCAAATTTCCCGTCCGTCAGGACGCTTTCGAATCCCGGCATGCCGCTGTCGAACGCTACCCCCTGCCGGGCCATCGCGGCGTGCCCACCCAGCTTCGTGTATTCGAGCAGGGCGCGGTCGGAGTGGTGCCAGGTATGCCCGGTCTCGTCGTGAGGCGGCGCGGTGAACCGTCCGTCTGGTCCCGGCGACCGCCAGTCGGGCTGGCCCTCGAGATCGACACCGTGGCAGGACGCGCAATGATCGGAATAGAGCACCTCACCCCGGGCGATATCTACCCCCGCGGGCATGACCGACGCGGGCGAAACGCCCGGCGGGCGCGTCAGCCACCACAGAACTCCTGCTGCCGCGACAAGTGCAAGCACAGAAAGAATCCCGACCCAGCGCTTCACGCCTCCAGCACTTTCCGGTGGCGCTCGAACTCCTCCTCGTCGATCTCGCCCGAGGCGTATCGTTCGCGCAATATGTTCATCGCATCGCGCCGGCTGCCCCGTCCTTGCCGGTCGGACATCCAGTTCACGGCGAAGTATATCAGGGCGATGACAATGCCCCAGAAGAAGAGCATCGTGATCAGCCCGCCGATCATGCCGTAACCGCCGCCCCACATCATATGGTCATGTCTCCCCTGCCAGTCGCTTCCGGGATCCGCGGCCGCCAGCATCGGCAATGCGAGGAGGGGTGCTGTCACCATCGCTGTTCTTGTCATCGGTCAATTCCTTTCGTTTGGTCTCCTGATCGGCCTCGCCCGAGAGCGGGAGCGTGATGGACGCCCTCAACCCGCCCTCGAGACGGTTTTCCAGATGGATATCGCCACCATGGGCGCGGACTATGGAGCGCGCGATAGACAGCCCCAGCCCATGTCCCCCCGTTTCCAGCGAGCGGGACTCCTCCAGCCGAAAGAAGGGGTCGAAGACCCGCTCGATCATCCCGGCCGGAATGCCGGGGCCCGTGTCGGTGACGTCGATCACCAGATGATCGCGCGCGCGATGCCATCCGACCCGCGCCGCGCCGCCATAGCGGATCGCATTCTCGATGACGTTGCGGATCGCCCGGCGCAACGACAGGGGACGGATCCGGGCCCGCAGTTCAGGCCCGCCGGAGATTTCGAAGGCTTCCACCATGTCCCTGGACAACGCCTCCAGCCAGTCGGCGACCTGGATGGTCTGAGGGGGGTCCGACTCGCTTAGACCCTCGGCGAAGGTGAGCGTGGCCTCCGCCATCATCTGCATTTCTTCGATGGATTCGATCAGGCTTTCGCGGGTCTCCTCGTCGTCCACAAGTTCAGCGCGGACCCTGAGTGCTGTCAACGGCGAGCGAAGGTCGTGACTGACTGCGGCCAAAAGCCGCGTGCGATCGACGACAAATCGGGTCAATCGCTCCTGCATCCGGTTGAACGCCGCCGTGAGGTCCCGCACCTCGGTCGGGCCGGCGACGGGCAGGCTGCCCGCATCCTCTCCGCGCCCCAACCGGTCTGCGGCACCGGAGAGACGCCGCAGCGGGCCAGTTAAACGCGTAAGCAGGAACCAGAAAACCGCGACGAGCAGGAGAGCAGCCGTTACCCCGAAAGACAGGATCGAGATACTGCGCCATTGCAGTGGCGGTCGCTCGAAGCGGGTCGCGACGTTGAGCCACTCCCCACCCGAGAGAGCGACGGAAAGCGTTAGCTCCACGGGTGTAATGCGCTCCCGCATCATCTGTCGGTGCATCCGGGCCATTTCGCCATCCACATCCAAATGCGCGGGCAACATCGCCGGCATTTCGGCCTCACGCAGATTGACGCGAATTTCACGGCTGAAGCGCTCGTCGAGCAAGGCCCGCATCCGTGCCACCACCGCATCGCCGTGATGGTGGTCAGGCGTGATTACCAGCGGTGCGGGCGCAAGATCGAAGCGCACCAGCGGCGAATTCGCCGCCCGTAGGATGGAATGGCGAAGCTCGGGCGGCGCCTCCTCGAGAAGTCGCACGACATTGGCCGCGCGCCCGGCCGCCTCCGCGCCGATTGCCGCACGCACGGCAAGACCGCGTTCATCGGTGAGCAGCCACAGGCTGACGACCTGAGCGATAACAAGGCAACCAAGGATCAGCAGCACGAGCTGCGCGCGCAAGCTTTTGAACAGGTGTCGCATCAATCGATCACCTCGACATCGGCTGCAAGGCAATAACCGCCATTGCGGACCGTGGTAATGATGGACGGACGCAAGGGGTCGGGTTCGACCTTGCGGCGCAGCCGACTGATCTGGTTATCGATGGTCCGGTCGAGAGGCCCCGCGGACCGTCCGGCGGTGAGATCAAGCAGTTGGTCGCGGCTCAGGATCGTGTGCGGTCGCTCAAGCAGGACTGTCAGCAGCCGCAGATCTGCGGTTGTCAGCTGCACACGGTTGCCATACGGGTCTTCAATAAAATGCGCGTCAGCGTTCAGAGTCAGTCCCGCGAACCGTGCCGTCTTGCCGGCGAGACTGCATGCCTCGGGCTCGGCCAGAGACGCACGCCGCAACACAGCCCTGATCCGCGCAAGCAGCTCACGCGGGTTGAAGGGTTTGGGGAGATAATCGTCAGCGCCAATCTCAAGCCCGACGATCCGGTCCGTCTCCAGTCCAAGGGCGGTCAGCATGATGATCGGAAGGCGTCGTTTGGTCGAAAGCCTCTGACAGACGGAAAGCCCGTCCTCGCCCGGCATCATCACGTCGAGCACTATCAAGTCGAAATGTCCACCCGCCAGTTTGACGTCCATCTCGTGCGCGTCTTTAGCGGCTGTCGCCCGCATGCCGTTGCGCTCCAGAAAGCGGGTGACCGACTCCCGGATCTGGCGATGATCGTCGACGACGAGAATATGTGGAGCGTCTCCCATGGTCTTTCCTTACATGCGTCGGAGACAAACCGTCAGCGGCCTAAATGTAATTATTTGTATCAAAAAAGCATTCTGCGACATACGGATACAAAACAGAGAATGACGCGCGTTCCGGTTTCAATTCTAACACTTATGTCGGTTGTGCAATCAACAAGATGGAGGATTGAGACATGAAGATGCGGACAACACTTTCAGGCGCGGCACTTGCCCTGATAACTTTCGGCGGCGCGGCTGCGGCTGACAGCAACCACGGTCATGGTGGTCCCGGCACGGGCAGTCCCGGTGTCGGCAACAACGACATGATGCAGATGATGATGCCCATGCATTCTGGCATGATGGGCGACGGTATGGGCATGATGCAGGGCGGCATGCCCGGCATGGGGTCCATGGGCGGCGCCGGTGGCATGATGGGCGGTGGTCTGATGCCGATGATGGAGGCGCTCGACGCAGACGGCGACGGCACCGTGACGCCGGAGGAGGCACGGGAAGGTCTCCAGGCCCTGCTCGCCGAATACGACGCCGATGGCGACGAGTCGCTTTCATTGGCCGAATTCGAAACCCTGCACAGCGCACTCATCCGCGAAACCATGGTAGACCGGTTCCAGTTCCTCGATGACGATGGCGATGGGCAGGTCACGGTAGGCGAGATCGTCAAACCCGCCAAACGAATGGAGCGAATGCAATCAATGCGCGAGCGCATGATGCAGGATGACGGCAACATGCCAGGTGCTGGCCCAATGGGCGAGCGTGGCCATGGCATGATGGACGACAACTGAGTCCGGAAATCCAGTAAAGAGCACAACCCCGGCCTCGTTCGGTTGAGGTCGGACGGTCGTTACCTTAGGAGATTACAGAATGGGCTATACTCATGACCGGCTACTACCGGGAACCAATATCGATGAAGCGGAAAAGCGCGTGCGGGAGGCGCTGAAGATCAAGGGATTCGGTGTTCTGACCGAGATCGACGTCAAGGCGACGATGAAGCAGAAGATCGACGGTGACATGGATGGCTACAAGATCCTCGGCGCCTGCAACCCCAACATGGCGTGGGACGCGATGGGACTTGAGCCGCGCATCGGGGCGATGCTGCCCTGCAACGTAATCCTGCGTAGCGTCAACGGCGGAACGGAGGTCAGCGCCATCGACCCCGTCGCCTCCATGTCGGCAGTCGAGAACGCCGAGCTTCACCAGGTGGCCGCTCAGGTGCGTGACATGCTTGTCGAAGCCGTTGACACAGCCTGACCGAGAAGGCTTGGCATGTCGATGCACTTGCACCGTCGGAGCCTGATCGTTCGACTTGCGTCTGCTGCGCTGCCGCAGGTCCTTGCGTGACATGCTCTCCTGCCGGAAGGCGCGGGGCATCGGTCTTGCACCGACGGCGCGCCTCTCGGCCCCGCTGCTGTTTTGGCGATATCCATGCGACCGCTTAGAAGAAACATGCTCGTGTTCGTCGGACTTGGCGCCATGGCAATCGGGATCATGGTTTGGCTCAAGATCGAGTGGCCCGCCAGCATCGACCGGGAGGCTGCGGCGCTTTGGATCGAAAACACCGGTGCGTGGGGCCCCGCCGCAATCATCGGTTTGATGACGATAGCCGTGGTGGCCAGCCCCATCCCGAGCGCTCCCATCGCGCTGGCGGCCGGTGCCGCCTACGGCCATTACGCCGGAACGCTCTATGTTGCAATTGGATCGGAACTCGGGGCTCTGATCGCCTTCGGCCTCGCACGGGTTCTGGGGCACGATGTCTTGCGGCGGGTTTTTGGTGACCGCGTCGATGCTGGGTTGCTCGGGTCGCAGGCCGCGTTGACCGCGACGGTTTTCGCCAGCCGCCTGTTGCCGTTCGTGTCTTTCGACGCGATGAGCTATGCGGCCGGGCTGAGCGGTCTGCATGCATGGCGTTTCGCACTGGCCACCCTGGCCGGAATCCTGCCGGCAAGCTTTGTGCTGGCCCACTTCGGAAGCGTCACAGTGGATGGAAATTTCGGGGCGAGCGAGTGGATCGCCATCGGCCTCGGACTGGCGGCGGGGCTTCCATTGCTCGCACTCGCCCTCGGACGAAAGAGGCGATCGCGGGCCGCAGGCAAAGGCGCATCTGCCATCGAGGGAAACGGACCATGAAATCGAGCTACGAAAGAAACAGCCTTTCACTCTACGATGCCGTGGCGATGGGCACCGGTGTCATGATCGGTGCCGGCATTCTGGCATTGACCGGGCAGATCGCGGAGCTTGCGGGCGCGTTCTTTCCGCTGGCCTTTCTGGCGGGCGCACTCGTGACCGGTTTCAGCGCCTATACCTACGTCAAGATGTCGAACGCCTACCCGTCTGCGGGCGGTATCGGAATGATCCTGACCAAGGCCTATGGTCCGAACACCGTCGCGGCGGGGGCCGCGCTCCTCATGGCGCTGTCGATGGTCATCAACGAAAGCCTCGTCGCGCGGACCTTTGCGACCTACCTGATGCGTGGTCTCGGGATCGATCCCGAGGGCTGGCCCGTTCCCGCCATCGGCTTGGGTCTCATCGTCTTCGCCTACCTCGTGAATGCGGCCGGTAACCGCTCCGTGGGACTCCTCTCGCAGCTCATGGCGGTGCTCAAGGTTGGCGGGATCGCCGCCTTCGGGATTGCCGGGCTCTGGGCCGGGGGCAACTCGTTCGAAGCGACGAGCAATGGCAACGGAAGTGCTGTGGGCGGTTTCATCGCCTCAGTGGCGCTTGCGATCCTGGCCTTCAAGGGCTTCACCACGATCACGAATTCCGGCGCCGAAATCACCGACCCGCATCGCAATGTCGGGCGCGCGATCATCATCTCCATTGCGATCTGCGTCGTAGTCTACCTCTTGGTGGCACTGGCGGTCGGCTCCAGCCTACCGCTCGACCGTATTGTCGCGGCAAAGGATTATGCGCTCGCCGAGGCGGCCGAGCCGGCGCTCGGCCGGGTCGGCTTCTACCTGACGGTGGCGTTGGCACTGGTCGCGACGGCGTCCGGCGTGATCGCCAGCATCTTCGCGGTCTCGCGGATGCTGGCTATGCTGACCGACATGAAGCTGATCCCGCACAGCCATTTCGGCATGCCAGGCACGATCCGCAACCATACGCTCGTCTACACGGTGGTGATCGCCGGCGCGCTGACGATCTTCTTCGATCTCAGCCGGATCGCCTCGCTCGGGGCCTTCTTCTACCTCGTGATGGATATCCTGATCCATTGGGGCGTCTGGCGGAACCTGCGGGAAGACATTGGTGCACGGGGATGGGCCCTGCTGACCGCGATCGCGCTGGACGCAGTGGTTCTCGCGGCCTTCGCCGCGCTCAAATGGCAGAGCGACCCGCTGATCGTGGTGATCGCTCTGGTGGGCATGGTTGCCGTGTTCCTGTTCGAGCGCGTCTTCCTCGCACTCAATCCGCCTCCGCGCGAAGCGGCCCACGGCGAGCATGGGTCCGCATACGAAAAACACCAATCCGCCCCCTGACCATCCAGTTACTGGAAGCCTCATGTGCGCACGAAAGGATAGGATATTCCCATGGCAAGCAACCATCATCACGACCCTGACATCGCACCGGGCGCGGAGACCGCGACAGACCCGGTCTGCGGCATGAAGGTGGAAATCAACGAAAGCACCCACATCCACGACTACGGCGGCGAGACTTTCCATTTCTGCTCGGCCGGCTGCGAGGAGAAGTTCGACGCCGATCCGTACTTCTATGCCTCCGGCAACGCGAAGAAGGCCGTACAGAAAGCGACGCCCGGCACGCAATACACCTGCCCGATGCACCCCCAGATCGTCCGCGACGAACCAGGCAGCTGCCCGATCTGCGGCATGGCGCTGGAACCCGTATTGCCGTCGGATGAGCCAAGCGACGAGCTCGTCGACTTCACGCGACGCATGTGGATCTCGGTAGCGGCGGCGGTGCCGCTTGTCATCATCACGATGGGCGAGCTTGTCGGGCTCGACGTGCGCGGGTGGATGGGACACCGCCTTTCGGTCTATGCGGAGTTCGTGCTGGCGACCCCGGTGATCCTCTGGGCGGCGCTGCCGTTCTTCTGGCGCGGGATCGACTCGATCCGCAACGTCTCGCCCAACATGTGGACACTGATCGCGCTCGGGGTCGGTGCCGCGTATCTCTATTCGCTGGTTGCGACCTTCGCACCAGACGTGTTCCCCGAGCAGTACCGGATGGGTCACGGGGTCGGAACCTATTTCGAGGCGGCGGTGGTGATCGTGGCGCTGGTCTTCGTGGGCCAGGTGCTGGAGCTGCGCGCGCGAGAACGCACAGGCGATGCGATCCGGGCACTACTCGACCTCGCGCCCAAGACCGCACGGCGGATCCTGCCGGATGGCTCGGAATACGACGCGCCGCTCGAGAACATCGTCGAAGGCGACCTGCTGCGCGTTCGGCCCGGCGACAGCGTGCCGGTGGACGGCGAGGTGGTCGAGGGCCGCTCCTCGGTCGACGAGAGCATGATCACGGGCGAGCCGGTGCCAGTGGAGAAGGTCGAGGGCGACCGCGTCACCGGCGGCACGATCAACAAGAACGGGACACTGGCGGTCCGCACGACACAGGTGGGTGCGGACACGGTGCTGTCGCAGATCGTCGAGATGGTCGCGGGGGCGCGGCGGTCGCGGGCGCCGATCCAGGGGCTCGCGGACAGGGTCTCCTCGGTCTTTGTGCCGACGGTGGTGCTGGTGGCGATCATCGCCTTCGGCGTCTGGCTCTGGGCCGGGCCCGAGCCGGCACTGGCCTTCGCCATCGCCTCGGCCGTCTCGGTCCTGATCATCGCCTGCCCCTGCGCGCTAGGTCTCGCCACGCCGATCTCGATCACCACGGCCGCCGGCCGAGGCGCGCAGGCGGGCGTCCTGATTAAGGACGCCGAGGCGCTGGAACGGATGGCGCGAGTTGATACGGTGATCGTCGACAAGACCGGCACGCTGACCGAGGGCAAGCCGCGACTGACCGATGTGGTAGCGCTCCATGGCGACGAGGCGGAGGTGCTGGGCCTTGCCGCAGCGCTTGAGCGCGGCTCGGAGCATCCGCTGGCCGAGGCGATTGTGGCCGGCGCGAAGGACCGCGGCCTTTCGCCCGGGTCGGCGGAGGATTTCGAGGCGGTGACGGGTAAGGGCGTGCACGGCACCGTCGGGGGGCGCAAGGTCGCACTCGGCAATGCCGCCATGATGTCGAGCCTCGGGCTCGCAGTAGACGAGGCCGAAGCCCAGGCGGACACGCTGCGCGCGGACGGTAAGACCGCCATGTTCGTCGCGGTGGATGGGGCGCTGGCCGGAATCGTCGCCGTGGCCGATCCGATCAAGGAGACCACGGAGGCCGCGATCCGCAACCTTCACGCGTTGGGCATGACCATCATCATGGCCACCGGCGACAACCGGCGCACGGCCGAGGCGGTTGCGGCGAAGCTCGGCATCGACGAGGTGCGCGCGGGCGTCCAGCCGGAGGACAAGCAGAAGCTGATCGAGGAGCTGCGCGTGAAAGGCGCCTCGGTTGCGATGGCCGGCGACGGGGTGAACGACGCCCCAGCGCTCGCCGCCGCCGATGTCGGCATTGCCATGAGCACCGGCGCCGACGTCGCCGTGGAAAGCGCCGGGATCACGCTCATGCGCGGCGACCTCGTCGGCCTCGTGCGGGCGCGGAAACTGGCCGTCGCCACGCTTCGGAACATCAAGCAGAACCTATTCTTCGCATTCGTCTACAACGCCGCAGGCGTTCCTATCGCCGCCGGCGTGCTCTATCCCCTGACCGGCCTCCTACTCTCGCCTATGATCGCGGCGGCCGCAATGAGCCTTTCCTCGGTCTCAGTCATCTCCAATGCTCTGCGGCTGAGGCGGTTCGACCTCTGAGCCGACACCACAAGTCCAAACCGATACGGAAAGGAAGACCAGATGATTCAGGACATTCTATCGAGACGCGCGGTTTTGATTAGCGGAGCAACGCTATTGGCAGCATCGCCCCTGCGGACATTCGCGCAGTCCGGCGGACCGTCGATCCACGTGCTGAAGGACCCGAATTGTGGCTGCTGCTCGGCCTGGATCGTGCTCCTTGAGGGCGACGGCTTCCTCGTCACGACCGAGGCAAGCGCGGGGACCCTGCTCATGCGCTACAAGTCCGAGAACGGCATCCCGCAAGACATGGTCTCGTGCCACACGGGCCGTGTCGAAGGTTACATGATCGAAGGTCACGTGCCGGCCGCCGATATTCGGCGCCTTCTGGAGGAACGCCCCGATGCCGTCGGTCTGGCCGTTCCGGGCATGCCCTACGGCTCGCCCGGCATGGGACCGGAAAGCGAACGCGAGGCCTACGACGTGTTCCTTATTCGACGCGATGGCGGCACCGAGGTGTTCACGAGCTACGGGTCTGCCAGACCTCGAAGGCCACCCTCAGAGCTGTGATGCCCAACGCGGATGCTCTTCATCCACGACGAAAGGATGAGCGTGGCGCCGCACGCCGTGCAGGTGCGGGTGATCCAGCGGCAGGTTCTCGTGTGTGTGTTCGAAGCTATCCGGATCACCCGATGGCCAGAGGCGCAGGGCGGCCAGCGCGCCGATGCCAGCCAGTGCCGCCAGCAGCCCCAGCGCCATGACAGAGCCGAACCGCGTCATCAGCCAGCCCGCGAGCGGATAGGTCACCAGCCAGCAGGCGTGGCTGAGCGCGAACTGCGCCGCGAAGAGCGCCGGGCGGTCCTCTGCGTGCGCGGAGCGGCGCAGAAGCCGGCCAGAAGGCGTCAGCACCGTCGAATAGCCCAACCCTACCATCAGCCATGCGCCCAGTAGGAAGGGCCAGTCGAGGCCGATGGTCGCGATCTCTATGGCAAGCGCAAGCAGCGTCAGCACCAACAGCGCCGCACCCGCGACCATGACCGGTCGGTCCGGCACGCAGTCCAGAAGCGTTGGCAGAACGAGTGCCGCCAGCATCGACCCCGCGCCGAAGGCGAACATGGTCCAGGCTAGCGCGGACGCATCCAGCCCCAGCGTGCCGCGCACCAGAACCACGGAATTGACCAGAACCATCGCGCCCGCCGCGGCGGCGGCCATGTTCAGCGCCAGCAACCCACGCAGCCGCGGCGTGGTGAGGTAGATGCGGATGCCGCGGGTCGTGCGGTCGTAGATGCCGCGCGGCTGCGACGGTTTCGGGCTGGGCAGCAGGACCGAGACGACCAGCGCGGCGGAGGCCGCAAACCCGACGACCGTGCCGAGGAATAAGGAATTGTAGCTCATGACAGCGAGCAACAGCCCCGCCAGCATCGGGCTGGCGATGTTCTCCAGATCGTAGGCCAATCGCGAGAGCGACAGCGCCCGGGTGTAGCGCGCCTCGTCCGGCAACACGTCCGGGATGGTCGCCTGAAAGGTCGGCGTGAACGCCGCCGAGGCCGATTGCAGCAGGAAGATCAGAATGTAGACCTGCCAGACCTCGGTGACGAAGGGCAGGCACAGCGCCACGCCCCCCCGCACCAGATCCAGCGCGACCAGGAATGCCCGCCGGTTCACCCGGTTGGCAAAAGCCCCCGCGATGGGCGCGATGCCCACATAGGCCACCATCTTGATGGTGAAGACTGTGCCCAGCACCATTGCCGCGTTCTCACCCGCGAGGTCAAAGGCGAGAAGCCCCAGCGCGACCGTTGCCAGCCCGGTGCCCAGAAGCGCCACGACCTGCGCGACGAAGAGATGGCGATAGGTGCGGTCGGCAAGGATTTCCAGCACGGGGGTGACCTCAGAGGTATCGGGATATGGCTTTCATTTCGTCGCGATCTGCGGCCGAATGTTCAGCGTCGAGGCAATGATCCAGGTGATCGTGGATCAGGGCGCGCTTGGCGTTTGCAACAGCCTTCTCCACCGCCTGCATCTGTTGCGCGATGTCGAGGCAGGGCTTGCCCGCCTCGATCATGTCGATCACGGCACGAAGATGCCCATCGGCGCGCTTCAGCCGGGCAACGAGAGCGGGGTGGGTTGCGTGCACATGGGACTTTGACATAGAAGGATGATATCCTCCCTCAGAGGATAGAACAAGACGGCGCGATCAACGTGTCACGGACTGAAAACGAGCAGGCAGGCTAACCAGTGAAACCCTTGCGAACATTCGGACGGAGTGCGCTTGCGGCGCTTCTTTGCCTGTCGCTTGCGGTCTGGTCCATTGCGCCAAGCGCAAGCCACACCCCTTCCGTGTTCGAGGTTGTTGCCGATCATGCTGAAATGATCGCCGACCATGGCCATTCGCACGGATCGGAAGAGGATCTTTACCGGGCGCTCCATGGACACAGCCACGACGTGGCCGACCATGATCACAGTCAGGCCCTGCTCGCGCTCGGTTCCGGTGCGCACCCGTCTTTGGGCTATCGCGACGATTTCCGGCTTCGTTCTTCCTCAGGCGGGCCGCATCGCGCTTATCGGATAGAACGACCGCCGCGTGCCTGACCGACGCCGCCTACGCGCGGCTTCACCGATCAGTCGACAACATACCGGAGATCCATCCACGACCCTGACGTCTCGGGTCCTGCGAGCCTTGGTACCACGCCAGATGGCCACACTGACCCTTCTTTTGCTGGCGGCATTACTGCTGACCGCTACCCAAGCCCTTGCCCATAACGTCACGGCCGGTGACGCGGGCTATATCCAGGAAATCTGGGGGGTGAAGATCATCCCCTTCATTTATCTCGGCGCCAAGCACATGGTGACGGGCTACGACCACATCCTGTTCCTGCTTGGCGTCGTGTTCTTCCTCTACAGGATGAAGGACGTCGGCATCTATGTCAGCCTCTTTGCCATCGGCCACTCGGTCACAATGCTGCTGGGCGTCTGGTATGGCTGGGGCATCAACGCCTACATCATCGACGCGATCATCGGCCTGTCCGTGGTCTACAAGGCGCTCGACAACCTCGGTTACTATCAGAAATGGTTCAGGTTCCAGCCCAACACCAAGGCCGCGACCCTTATCTTCGGTCTGTTCCACGGCACGGGCCTCGCCACCAAGATCCTCGAGTATGACATCCCGCAGGACGGACTTGTCTTAAGATCGGCCCCGGCTCCTGTGCGATACGGGAGCCGCTCTCCGGCACCTCATACATGCCGGAGAGCGGCGGGGGACGGGTCGAAAGGATGGAGGTTCCCAAGGACCG